>RCUQ01000084.1_pt1 | contig 108114 bp, 105 predicted proteins | sample 2166351 | NCBI WGS metagenome assembly RCUQ01 (sample SAMN09932597, study PRJNA488358) | compost metagenome | feature: garden; material: soil; isolation source: compost soil in acetonitrile-enriched culture | place: Germany: Experimental Botanical Garden Goettingen | collected 2016-01-27
CAGCCACTCCCCACGTCCGAAGGGGCCGCCGATCGGGCGGCCCCTTCGGCTTTCTTCTTCCTGTGGTTCTCGTTTCACTTGCTTAGGAGGTCACCGACATGATGCAACTCTCGCTCACGCGCGTCAGCCGCCGCATTCTCGCAGCCGCCATCCTGGCTCTCAGCCTCGCCCCGGTCGGTATGTCCGACCTGGCCTTAGCCGCGCCTGCCGTTACCCAGACTTCGCCGGCCCAAGGCTCCTGGAAGGGGGAGCTGAAGCTTCCGGGCCGGAGCCTGGCCATGGAGTTCGCCTTCTCGCAGGCGGCGGATGGCGCCTGGAGCGGGACCCTGCTCGTCGTGGAGCAGACCCCGACGCCGCTGCCCTTCAGCCGGGTCACCGTCGAGGGCGATCGCCTCGTCGCCGAGGCCTCCAACCTCCGCGCCACCTTCGAGGCCAAGCTGAGCCCGGACGGCAAGGTGCTGGACGGGCGCTGGAAGCAGGGCCCAGCCAATTTGGAGCTGGTCATGGCGCGTCAGGAGGCTCCCTCGGCGCCCGTGGTCCTGCGGCGTCCGCAGGATCCCGCTGCTCCTTACCCCTATGCTGAGGAGGAGGTTAGCTACGTCAATCCTCAGGGCAAGATCACGCTCGCCGGGACGCTCACCGTCCCTCGGCGCCCCGGTCCGCATCCCGCACTCCTGCTGATCACGGGCTCCGGTGCGCAGAACCGCGACTCCGAGCTCTTGGGCCATCGGCCGTTCAAGGTCATCGCCGATGACCTGACCCGCCGCGGCTTTGCTGTGCTGCGGGTGGACGATCGCGGGGTCGGTGGCTCTTCGGGCACCGTGAGCGATGCGACGAGCGCGGACTTCGCCGGCGATGTGAAGGCGGGGCTGCGTTTCCTCAAGAGCCGCTCGGACGTTGACGCCAAGCGCATCGGTTTGATCGGTCACAGCGAGGGTGGCCTGATCGCCCCCATGGTCGCCGCCAACAATCCTGACGTGGCCTTCATGGTCCTACTGGCCGCCCCAGGACTGCGTGGGGACGCCACCATCGCGCTGCAAAGCGACGTCATCAGCCGAAAGCTGGGGCGCACCGAGGCCCAACTCAAGGAGGGCGGTAAGCTGCAGCGTGAGGTTCTGGCGATCGCCGCCAGCTCCATGTCGCGCGCGCAGGCGGCTCCCAAGATCCTCGCCCTTTTGGAGACGCAGTTGCCCAAGGATCGTCCGGAGGAGGCCGAGGCCATGCGACATCAGTTCGCCATGCAGGTCGATGCGATGCTCACTCCCTGGTACCGTTACTTCTTGAATGCCGATCCCTTGCCTTACCTGAGCAAGGTGACCTGCCCGGTACTGGCCTTGAATGGCGAGAACGACGTTCAGGTCCCGCACCAGCAGAACCTTCAAGCCATCTCGAAGGCCCTCAAGGCGGCCGGAAACCCGGACGTGACAGTCAAGTCGTTCCCGAAGCTCAACCACCTCTTCCAGACCAGCCAGACCGGCATGGTGGACGAGTACGCCACGATCGACGAGACCTTCGCCCCGCTCGCCCTATCGACCATGGGGGACTGGCTCGCGCGGAAGGTCTTCCGCTAACCCCGCTGCGTCTCCGGGACGCTAGCGGAGCGTTTGGCATGCGTCAATTCTTTGCGAAGGCTTCGTTAAATCGCGTCATGCCGGTGAGATTCGAGGCATAAGACTTACTAGTAGACGTGACGAAGAAGGATCTGAACGATGAGTGATTCCGTGATTGGCAACGCCAAGACCAACCTCTGGAGCCTCGGGGGGACGCCCAATGCCTCCCAGACCCCGCAACCGGTTGCGGAGACCCCGGTCGCCACTCCGGCCAAGCCATCGGCCCCCGCGGATGACGCGGGAGCATTCAACGGAGCGAACGTGCTCCAGGCCGCCGCTTTAAGCCAATGGTCCGCTGGTGCGACCCTGGGATCGTCCCAGTCGGCCGGAGGGTCCTGGACGGCGGGCTGGGGTGGGAACACGCCGTCCGCGGGTTCCGGCGAGAAGCCCGCAGGCGCCCTGTGGAGCAAGGATCTGGTCTCGGTCACCGGAAACCAGTGGACCGTGGATGCGCCGCTGGCCGAGGCCATTCGGGGCCTCGAGAGTGCCGGCAAGGCGCTGGATGCCATGCGCGCCGCCGCGCTCAAGGAGATCCAGGCCATCCGTCAGCTGGCAAGTTCCTTGACCTTCGCGCAGGGTGGCGCGGTCGACGGCCTCAAGGTCGGTCGTCAGAAGGCGTTCGAGAACGAGCTCACCGCCGCCGAACAGGCGCTTTCGAAGAATCCCCCGGATATCGAGGCCTATCGCCGGGACATGACGGACGCGCGCACCATCCTCAACCCGCCCGTGAACCCCCTCAACGAGCTGGGTCAGAGCCGAAACCAGCTTCACTGGGGCAAGCCCGTGCCCGGTTCCCAGAGCGTGCTCGCCAAGCTCAACGCGCTCATCGACGGGGCGGGGCACGCCACCACCAAGATCACCCCCACGCTCTACGAGCTGCGCGGGAACCTGATCCAGGCGCAATCCAAGCACGATACCCTCAAGAACGCCGCCGAGCAGCGCGCCAAGATCCAGGCCAAGGGCGTCGAGTTCAACCAGGCCAAGGTCGCCGCGGGTGATGCGCAAACCCGCTATCAGCAGGCGATCGTTCAGGTGGGGGGGCTTTTCGCCGACTTCGTCACGCAGGCCAAGCGGGAGTTCGAGGCCTTGCCCGCCAGCCCGGCCGTTACGGCGGCCTTGGCCGAGCTGGCGAAGGCAGATAACGCGTTGAAGCTCAACTACTTCGGCTCATCTGCCGAGCTGCTGGGCAAGTTCGAGTCGCTCGCCGCGGCGGCCGGCAAGACCCTGACGGCCCCCAAGGCCCTTCGCGAGTCCCTGTCCACGGCAGGACGGCTGCAAAGCGAGCATCATCGGGCCCAGGACAAGGCGCGGAAGCTGGAGCAGGAGCAACAGCGGATGCAAGCCGGTTATGACGAGGTTTTCCGTCGGTAGACCTCCTCGGAGGGCGACGCCGCAACACTCAAACGCGCGGGGGGACGTCATCGTCCCCCCGCGCGTTTGAGTGAATCGAAGCGTTAGACCCGCTTGAGGAAGGCTTCGAGGAAGGCCTCGTTCTCGTGGTCCAGGCCAACGCTCACCCGCAGGCAATGGGGCAGCCCGAAGCCCTTCAGGGGACGCACGATGATGCCCTCGTGGAGAAGCTCGTCGGTGATCCGGTTGACCTTCTCCTCGGAGCCGAGATCCAGCATCACGAAGTTGGTATAGGACTTCACGTAGGGAATGCCCGCCGCGTCGAAGGCCGCGTAGAAGCGCTGGAGTCCCCGCTCGTTGAGCTCGAGGGTCCGCTTCAGGAAGTCATCGTCCTCGAGGGCCGCCAGGCCCGCGGCCTGGGCCAGGCAGCTCGGCTCGAAGGGCAGCTTGACCTTCATCAACTGGTGGATGAGGCTCTCGTGGGCGAGGCCGTAACCGATGCGGATGCCGCCGAGGCCGTAGGACTTGGAGAAGGTGCGCAGGGTGATGACGTTGTCCGCGCGGTAGAGCTGGGAGTCGGGGTAGTCGTAGAGGTCGCCCACGAACTCGAAGTAGGCCTCATCCAGGATGATCAGCACGTGCGGCGGGACGAGGTCGAGGAAGACCTCGAAGGCGTTGCGGTTGAAGATCGTGCCGGTCGGGTTGTTGGGGTTGGAGAGGTAGATGATCTTGGTCTTGGGGGTGATGGCCTTGGCCATGGCCTTGAGGTCGTACCCGTAGTCCTTGAGGGGAACGGTGACGATGGGAACTCCCTGCGCCCGCGCGAGCACCATGAAGCCCACGAAGGTGCCCTCGGAGGTCAGTACTTCCTCGTCGCCGTGAAGGAAGGTCCGGACGATGGTCGCCATGATGCCTTCGGAGCCCGAACCGAGCACGACGTTGTCCATCTTGACTTTGTAGCGCTCGGCAAGCGCCGTCCGCAGCTTGTAGCCGGACGAATCCGGGTAGAGGTGGGAGTCCGCCATCGCGTCGCGCATGGCCTCCATGGCGCGGGGGGACGGCCCCAGCGGGTTCTCGTTGGAAGCGAGCTTGTAGACCCGCTCCAGGCCGAGTTCACGCTTCACCTCCTCGATAGGCTTGCCCGCCTTGTAGGGGACCAGCTTCTCGATGTACTCCGGGACGAGGGATGATGTGGAAACAAAGTTGGACACGGGCATCTCCTGGTTTCAGTTCGGGGTTTTACCGATTCTATCAGACTCTCAGCGTCTTTTTCCGTTCGAATCCGCCCGTTTACGTTCAAAGCCGGATAAATCCCGCCAAACCTCGCTTGTTGCTTGATTCGCCCGTGTTGCCGCCTCAGACTAAAGGCGGACGGAGGAATGCATGGCCAAACGCAAGCGCAAACCGGATGGGGAGACCTTTCGCTCGGAGGTACCGCTCACGGTCTGGCCTCCGACCCTCACGCAGCATCCCTCGGCTTTCGCCCAGACCCTGAATCGCATCTGGGGGCGTGGATTGAGCATCCTCGCCGGAGCGGTCCTGATGGGGCTGGGCTTCTTCGTGCTGGGGGGCCCGCTGGGAACGATACTCGGCCTCTTGGGCGTCGCCATGATCGCGGCGGCCTTCGCCTGGAACTGGCTGCAGAGACGCTGAGGCTTCCTCCGCCGGGTGCTGGCGCCCGCGGCTGTTGCGAAAGGCAGCGAGCGTTAGCCGTGAACCGCATGGCCTGGGGCTGAGAGGCTAAGCTCGCTGTCCTGCAGGAACGAAGATCGCTCTAGCGATCGCCGAAGACGGCAATCAGCCCCAACCCGCGCTCGGACTCCCAGGCGTACACGGGCGGCGTCGCGGGGGACGGGGTCTTGTCGTTGAAGCCCAAGAGGGTATAGCCCCCGAGCACCTCGGCCTCGGGGCTCATGAAGACCACCGACTGGACGTCGGCGTCCTTGCGATCGCCCAGCACCAGGCGGTTGCGCTGATGCGTGAAGAGGAAGCCGGCGAGCGCGTCTCCGTCGTGAACGGCGAAGACGAGGCAGTCCTCGGTGAACTGGAAGGGCCGCGCCTGAAAACGCCGCGTCAGGTGCTGGGCCAGGCGCTCCATGTGCCGCTCGTAACGCTCGGTGACGCCGTTGCCGGGAAGGCCCATGAGCAGCTCGAAGCGGAAGTCGGACGCGGACGCCTCCACGCGCGGCATCTGCTGGTCGAGCGCGGCGACGCGGGTCCCCGGTCCCGAGTAGTTGTGGGTGAGGCCGACCTTGCCGCCCGCGACCAAGGCGCGCGCCTCGATGTTCAGGTCGCTTCGCTCCTTGGAGGTGCCCAGGAACGAGAGGACGTAGGCGGCTTGCTCGCCGTGGCCGAGCTTGAGGCCGACCGGGTTGGCGTGGACGGTGAAGAAGTCCAGGCCCCGCTTGCGGCTGGCCTCATCCGCGCCCTTCTGGACGATCCCGTGAACGGCGTGACGCAGGGAAACCGGCACCTCGTCCGGCTTCACCACCTGTACCGGCAGGCTCGCGCCCTGGGCGCGAAACACCGTGCCGCGGGGCGACGCGATCCCGCCGAGCGGGCCGCCGCAGCCCAGAAGCGACAAAACCAGCACGCTGCTCAGTCCCCAGTGCTTCACGGCCATCGGATCCTCCTCGTTAAACCTGACTTAACCAAATCATAATCTCAATCCGACGTCCTCGCAAGGGGGATCGCCATGCGAGCGTTGCCGGGGCGGTTGGGCGTCGGCGCCCGGACGGCGGGGAGGAGCGAACGCCTCAACCGAGGAATGGGCAGGGGGAAGTCTGGCCAAGTTGACCCCTCTCTTGGGTGTCGTGTTCGCATCAAACTTGAGATGCGAGGGCTCGCTCTCCGAGAGAGAGTGCCCGGCAGGCGTTCGAGCTGAGGAAGGAGGCCGTGACATGCGGTACGGGGTGCATTTGGGATGCGTGGCGGCGCTGGTCGCGCTGGGGGCTTGCGCCTCCCTGCCGACGGGGCTCGAGGCCCCGGAAAGGGCCGTCAGCGTCAAGGAAACGGAGATTCCGGAATGGCATCGGACGGGCTTGCGGCCTCCGATCGCAACGGAAGAACAGTATCAGCAGGCCCTCTACGACGATCCCTCATTTTGGCAGCTCATCAATTCGGACAAGGCCTTCCGGGACGTGGTCAGGAAGGACACGGTCTTCCGGAGCCGCTTGGTGCTGATTCCGTCGCTGAGGAACCAGGTGGTCCATGACGCGGCCTTCCGCGAGAAGCTGGTGCAGGAGGAGGCCTTCCGCCGTCCCTTTGACGATGCCGATTATGCCGGGGTGGTCGCCCACGACGGGCGCTTCCGCAGCGTGCTGATGGCCGACCCCGAGCTGCGTCAGGTGATGCACAAGGATTACAACCTACGCAATCTCTTGCACCGGGATCATGGCTTCCGTAACCTCTTCAGCTCGGATGCGGCGCTGCGCAGGCTGATGGTTTCGGACGAGTCCTTGCGGAAGATCCTCTACTTCGATCCGGGCTTCAAGAGCATGCTGGCCCGCGACGCGGAGTTCCGCAACCGCTTCACGTCGGACGCGGAGTACCGGAACAAGCTGATGAGCGATTCAGGGAAGCGGGCTCAGGTACGCCGGGAGTACGATGCCAAGATGAAGTCCCGAGGCGATTCTCGGACGTCCGTTGGGATGCCTTGGGATCACATGGACGATGATTACGGCGGTTATGGCGGTTACGGGTCCTGGTAGTGAGGGGTGATTTCGCTACCAGGGGAAGGGGAGGCCGGCCGCGATGTTGACGAAGGGGCCTTCGTTGCCGACGGCCGCCTCGAGCCGTCCGATGTACCAGCTGCCGAAGCTCAAGCCGAGGTAGCCTCCGACGGAAGGGCGGATGTCCTGGGGGAAGGCGATCGTCCCCCCGTGGTTCCACGAGCGGGCCGCATCGACGAAGCCGGTGCTCCAGAGCGTGAGGCCGCTGCCGAAGATCGACGGCCAGAGGGCGTGACGCAGTTCGACGCTGAGGGCGAGCATCTGGTTGCCGACGAAGCGCGAGCCCGTGTAGCCCCTCAGGAAGTTGCCGGCCCCTAGCCAATAGGCCTGCGGCAGCGGAATCTCGCCGCTGCCGAGGCCTCCGTGAAGGCCGATGGCGAGGCTGTCGTACTTGCCGAAGGGAATGTACTCCTGGAAGGCACCGTCGTAGCGCAGGTAATCGCCCGGGTTGCCGAAAGCCTTGGGCCCGAAGAGGACTCCTGCTCGCACGCGGGTCCCCTGGCGCGGCATGTCCGGGTGATCCGTGTCATCGAAGCGCAGGAAGGGAGAGAGCGTGATCATCGACCCGCCGACCGTGCCGTACTCCGACGCGATGGCGGTGTTCCCCGTCATGTCGGATCCGGCCGCCTTTCCTTCCAGGTAGACGCGCGTGTACGGGAGCACCATGACTCCGGCGCGCGCGTAGGCCTCCGGGAAGTTATAGGCCAGGTTCCCGCGCAGGGCCGGGTCGACCCGATGGGGCTCGTAGAGGGTCACCCCGCTCCAGACGTAGCCGGCCCAGGCCTTGATGTCGTAGTACTGGCCGCCGAGGCGCCAGTCCTCGGCGACCAGTTCGACGCCGACCGGGAGCACGAACGGGATGAGCTTCGGCACCACCAGGACGTACGGAGCTTCCGTCAAGGTGACCTCGATCCGATCGTCGCGGCGGGTCAACTGGACGTCCTTGAGGTTTCTCAGCGTGAGGAGCCGCTCCCGCCAGGCCTGAAGCTCGCGGTCCAGCGTCGTCGGGGAGAGCCCGTCGAGCTCGCGGGCGTAGCGGGGCGTCATCGGGCCGTAAGATTCGCTGAAGCGTACGCCGGGCGCCACGTCCTCCGCGCGGGAAGGCGCGGCCAAGGACGCAAGCACGAGGGCCGAAAGAAGCAAGCGTTTCAAGGACACGTCGGGGGAGTGCTCATCGGGTCATCGGGGGGGAAGCGGTTGAGGGTGCTCGTTGCAGGCAAGCGATCTATCCCTTGCCTACCCGTTGTCCATTACTCGGAAACCTGGCGGCTGGCGTTTCGGAAGTCAATGCAGCGGCCCCGTGGAAACTTCCACGGGGCCGCTGCGGGAGAGGTGCTTAGTCGGCGAGCGCCTTCGAGAGGTTGATCAGGCCGTTGGCGTACTTGGGGTCGAAGCCGGTGTCGCCCAGGTCGTCAGCGGTCTGCTCGAGGCGTTGGCGCACCTGCTGGGCGGTCCACTCGGGATGCTTGCTCCAGACGAGGGCGGCGGCGCCCGTGACGAAGGGGGTGGCCATCGAGGTACCGTCGATCATGGCGTAGGTGCCGCCGGGGAAGGTGCTGAGGATGCCTTCGCCGGGAGCCACCACGCTCATGCCGTAGCCGTAGCAAGAGAAGTTGGAGAGCTTCTTGGTCTGGTTCACCGAACCGACCGCCATGACGCCCTTGAAGGAGGCGGGGAAGCCCATGTTGGCGATGCCGTCGTTGCCGGCAGCGGCCACGATCAGGACGTTGTGACGAGCGAGGTCCTCCTCGTAGAAGGCCCGCTCGACGGAGTCGGTAAGCGCGCCGCCGAGGCTGAGGTTGATGACCTTGGCACCTTGGTTCACGGAATAGGCGATGCCCTTCATGACCGAGAACATCGTGGCGTTCTCGCCGAGGACCTTGACGCCGAGGATCTTGGCGCCGGGGGCGACACCGGCTACGCCGATGTTGTTGTTGGCGATCGCCCCGATGATGCCGGCCACGTGCGTGCCGTGTCCGTCTTGGTCCATCGAACCGGGGTTCTTCTTGCCGATCTGGTACCACTTCTTCTTGAAGGTCATGTCCGGGCTGTCGATGACCGTACCCTTGAGGTCAGGGTGCGAGTGGTCGACGCCGGTGTCCACCACGGCGACCAGCGTATTGGCGCCGCGGGCCACGTTCCAGATCTGGGGGATGTTCTGCTGGGTCAGGCTGAACTGAAGGGGGTAGAACTCGTCGTTGGGCTCCGCGAACCCGGGAGCCTTGATCGCGTTGTCGAGGGCGAAGCGCTTGAAGTTGCGCTGCGCGCCCAGGACGCCGCGGGTGCCCGAGTACTGTGCGATCAGGGCGTTGACCTTGCTGCCGCCCTCGAGGAGCACGTATTCCTTGTCGCCGAAGGTGAAGCGATCGGCCTCGGCGCTGCCGAAGTCCAGGGTGGCACCCTTGGGAAGCCGGACGACCAGCTCACCCACCGTGCCCTCGCTCTGGCGATCGACCTTCTTGGCGGCGAAATGCTTGACCCCGGAGGCATTCTGCGCGTTGAGCTGTCCCACCTGGGCGGGCGAGGTCCCGCAAGCGACCGTCAGGCTTGCTGCCACTAGAACGGCTCCAAGCATCATCATCCGGTTACGGGCCATTGCGCGTGCTCCTTTCAAGAGAGGGTCCTACCTTGGTTATCTGGCTGTTAACGCCATGCTGACGTTAAGGCATGGCTAAGTTTCCTCTAAGGGTTGGCTTCTGGTAGCATGGGGGAATGGCCGTCCCCTCCTGCCGTTTTGCGTGTGAACGCTGGGATGTCGGTCGTGCGCTGCGGACACGCGCCCACTCGCGCGTTCTCCGAGGCTTGCGGGCTCCGTGCGTCACTCGGGAGGGGAAAAGCGATGAACCGAGAGCAGATCCGGCAACTCATGGCGACCGCCACGACCGATCCCGATCCGGCCGTTCAACTGGCGGGAGTGCGGGGCCTCTTGCGCATGGGGGAGCCCCGGGGCCCCGAGGCCTGGCTCGAATACGTGACCCAGACCGGCCGGGACGGCGATCCCTTCGAGCGGGACGAACGGCTCTTCGAGGCGCTCACTGCCGTGGTCGACTTTCCGTTTCCCGAGGCCCAGGCCACGCTCGCCGGCCTCCTGCGGGATCCCGACGCCCTCCCCGACGGTCTCTTGATGTCCATCGGGGCGGCCTTGGGCAAGATCCGCCACCCCCAGACCTTCGATCTCCTGACCGACATGCTGGCGCATCCCAGCGGCTACGTCGCGGGTGCCGCCGCCACGGCCCTGGGCGAGCTGGGCGATCGCCGGGCAGTGCCCCCGCTCATCGCCCTGGCGGACGAGCGTCACGGGGAGTGGTTCTACCGTTGCACTCAGGCCATGCTGGCCCTGGGACGATTGGGCGGAGACGAGGCTTTCGCCTACCTGGCGCGCGCAGTGCAAGGCTCCGACATCCGCGAGAGCGCGCTCGAAGCGCTCGCCATGCTGGCCCAGGGCGATCGGGTCTGACGGCCTAACAAAGACTTATTGCCTCAAACGAGCATTTAATGAAAGGTTCTCCCGAGATCGCGGGATAATACAAGTAGCAGTGACGCCGTGACTCGCCGCGGCTCCAGGGAGGCTTGAAATGGTAGATCTTTCCGATATCCAGGCATATTCCCGCCGCACCGGAGTCGATACCCGTGGCTTCGTCTACGTCAGCGACAAGCAGGGCGCGGACGAACTCGTCAACACGACCCTTCAGGCTTGGGACAAGCTCGAGTCCTACGAGACGGAGATCGACAAGTCCAAGCAGGAACTCGCGCTGGCGAGAGGTTCCCTGAGCGCGGCCCAGGGAAACCTCAGCAGCGCCCGGTCGCGCCTGGCATCTCTGGAGTCGCAGCTGGCGTCGCTCACCGCCGCCACCGATCCCGATGGCTCCAAGGCCAAGGCTCTCAAGGCCTCCATTTCGAGCGCACGCTCGGCCGTCTCTCAGGCCGATAGCCAAGTTTCCGCGGCTCAGAGCCGCCTCTCGGCGGCGGAGTCCAAAGTGAGTCAACTGGAGAGCGGTAAGCTCGGCTTCCAGCGCCAGCTCATGGACCGTCTGGGCCTCGATTCCACCCTGCTCACGCGGCAGGTCGACATTCGGGCCCAGCAGGATTGGTCGAGCTTCCGTCCGACCAATGCGCTCGAGGAATGGGCCAAGGTCGTCAACACCGGCATGGGCCGCCGTGACGAGCAGGGAAATGACGTCCTGACCGAGACGGTGAAAGGCAAGGATGCCCTTTCGAGCTTCATGCGCTACGGTCAGTGGAATTTCAACCAGATGATCCAGGACTTCACCGACAAGTTGATGCGGGCATTTCAGCGCGCAGCGTCGGGCCGGGGCTTCTCGTTCACGGAAAACAACTGATACTCGATCGCTAAGGGCCCGGTTCCGGGCGGCTTCCGAGGAGGCCGCCGGGAGCCGGGCCTTTTTCATCGATCCGGCGATCGCGGTACACTTACTAGGCGGGCGATCGCTCGCCAGGACGTTGCAACGATCCACGATTCGATGAAGGAGAACGGGATGCAGAAAACCCTCTTCGCGGGCCTTCTCTCGGTGGCCTTGACGGTCGGGACGTCTTTCCCCGCATTCGCCGCCGACCAGCCCTTCCATTTGGCTCAGACCCGCAGCCAGACGGCTCAGGCGGGCGCGATGGATAGCGATACCCGAGAGGTTCGCTCCCTCTTGGCAGGCGTCTCGTCGGTCATCCTGCCGGGTTTCGGGCAGTGGGTCTTCAACCATGAGCGCCCCAAGGCCGTCATGCACTTCCTCGGAGCGGTGGCGCTCTGGGCGATCCCCAGCTTCATCTCCATTCCGAGCCCGCTGGACCGCCTCTACGTCGCGATTCCTACGCTCTTCCACCTTTACTCGGGCTATGACGCCTACCACGTCGCCGGCGGCAAGATGCTCATCGTGGCCCAGCCGGGGCTGGCGGCCTGGAGCTTCGATGCGGAGGTCGCTCAATTCGGCCAGGACCAGGCACTCGGACACCTCGCGCTCGCGAGCACGGCGCTCTCGTACTAGACTAGCGCCCGCGGCTGTTGCGTAAGGCAGCGAAGCTGACCTGTAGCAACGACAGGCTAGGAACACGAACCGGGCCTCGGATCTTCCGGGGCCCGGTTTGCGTTTGAGGGGCGCGTCGACGACGCGTAATTAGGAGGCGCTGGCCTTGAAGGTCGACTTGGGGTGGATGGAGGGCTGCTTCGCGAGGAATTGCGCGAACGCCTCGGCCGGGAGTGGTCGGCTGAGGTAGTAGCCCTGGATCTCGTCGCAGTTCTCGGCCTGGAGGAAGGCGAGCTGCTCCTCGGTCTCGACGCCCTCGGCGACGACCCGCAGGCAGAGGCTGTGAGCCAGCGCGATGATGGCCTTGACGATGGCCGCGTCGTCCTGGTCGTTGGCCAGGTCACGAACGAAGGAACGATCGATCTTGAGGGTCGAGAGCGGGAAGCGCTTCAGGTAGCTCAGCGACGAGTAGCCGGTCCCGAAGTCGTCGATCGAGAGCTGGATGCCCATGGCGTTGAGGCGGTTCAGCGTGGCGGTGGTCGCCTCGACGTCCTCCATGAGGCTGCTCTCGGTCAGCTCGAGGTCGAGGTGATGGGGCAGCAGGCCGGTTTCGCTGAAGACGCGGTCGACCATCGAGGCGAGGTCCCGCTGCTTGAACGAGCGTCCCGAGAGGTTGACCGAGATGCGGATTGGCGGCAGGCCGGCCGTCTGCCAGGCTTTGTTTTGCAGGCAGGCGGTCCGGAGGACCCATTCGGTGATCGGGATGATCAGGCCGGTCTCTTCAGCGAGCGGAATGAAGGTGGCAGGGGGAACCATGCCCCAGTCGGGATGCTGCCAGCGGGCCAGGGCTTCCGCGCCCACGATGCGTCCGGTGACGAGATCCAGCTGCGGCTGGTAGTGGAGCGTGAGCTCTCCGCGATCGAGCGCCTTGCGCAGGCTGTTTTCGAGGGCGAGTCGCTCGGGCGCCGTGGCGTTCATCTCCGAGACGTAGAACTCGTAGCCGTTGCCGCGCTCCTTGGCCTGGTAGAGGGCGGCGTCGGCGTTTTTGAGCAGATCGACGGACTGCTCCCCGTCGGCCGGGAACATGCTGATGCCGATGCTGGTGCTGACGAAGAGCTCCTGGTCGCGGACCCGGATGGGCTTGGCGAGCACCTCCAGGATGGTCTTGGCGACCTGCCCTACTTCACTGGCATCGGTGACGTCTCCCAGGACGATGGTGAACTCGTCGCCTCCGAGGCGAGCGACCGTGTCCGAGCTGCTGATGCAATCGGCCAGCCGCTCGGCGATGGCCATCAGGAGGAGGTCTCCGATGTCGTGTCCCAGGGTGTCGTTGATCAGCTTGAACCGGTCGAGGTCGAGGAACATCACGGCGACTTGCCGCTGGTTGGCCTCGGCCTGCACGATGGCCTGGTTCAGGCGATCCATGAAGAGCTGCTTGTTGGGAAGATCCGTCAGGGGGTCCGAGTAGGCCATCCGCTTGATGGTCTCCTCGGCGCGGCGGGTCTGGGTGATGACCTCGGAGAACATGATGATGCCGCCGATCTCGCCGTTGCCGTCCCGCCAGGGGAGGATCTCGCCGCGCACCCATTCGATGCGGCCGTCGGAGCGAACGAAAGGCTCTTCCTCGTTGCGTTCGACCGCGCCCTGGAGGCAGCGCTGGTGCATGGCCTTCCAGTGATCGGGAACCTCGGGGAAGACCTCGTAGTGGGAACGCCCGATGATCGGCTGATCTCCGAGCCGGAAGTCCTCCCGCCAGCGCGGAGTCGCCATCAGGTAGCGCATGTCGCGATCGAACATCGCGATTGCCGCAGGGGCATGCGCCATCAGGAGGCGGATCAGTTCCGCGAGTCGTTCAGCGCCATTCAAGGGCGTCGGCTGGTCCATCATCACGTCGAAGCTCGAAGGTTCCTTTGGGCATCCGTGCCCGTGCCGAGGCCCGGCGCACGGCTAGCATACAAGGGTTAAACTACCCGGATCCCCCCCGGCCGTAACCCGAATTTCGAAGTGTAATCTCGCTGTAATCTGGAGTTCATCACGACTTCGGCGATGGCGGCCCGTGCGGGCGGGCATGAACTTGCCCAGGAATGGGCCGTTTCCACCTTCGGGGGAGGTCCCTCCTACCATACCACGACGAGCGGCCCCTGGATCGCTCCGGTTGGGAGTCATCCTTTCTTAAAACGCATTTCATCTTGGGGTGCTAGCATGGGAGGGTTGGCCGCATGGGCATGCGGACTCCCCGGGATCCAGAGGAGTGGAACATGCGCGGTTTCTTTCGAGTGGCCTGCGCGGCCCTGCTTTTGGCGAGCCTTGCCGTCCCTGCGGGGGCGGACGTTTCGGCGATCTCGCTGAAGCCTGCCGAGCAGGCGATCGCCCGGAAGGACTACCAGGAGGCCCTCTCGGCCCTGGCTCCCTTGGCGCGCAATGCCAACGTGCTCCAGAGCGAGCGCGGCCCGCGCGTGCTCATGCTGGTCGGAGAATCCGCCGAGGCTTACGTCGAGCAGATCAACTCCCGCTGGCGCCAGCGCCGCCGCCTCGATCCCAAGAACCCCGAATGGCTCACCTATCTGCGCCCCCGCCAGCGCTGGGCCTCTCAAAACATGGCTTCCTTCGCCTATTACGAGCCGGGCGGCCGCTACCGTTACCTGGGTGACGCCTACCGCATCTTCCTCAAGCAGTACCCGACCCATGCCCTGGCTCATGAGGCCGCCTGGCGCTTGATTGCCTCCGACGAGATCGCCCCCAACGAGTGGGATCCCGATACCGGTCTCGCGCTCGAGGATGCCCGCCGCTACGAGGCCTTCATCAAGCAGTACCCCCGCTCCAGCCATGTCCTCGCGGCGAAGCTGGCCATCGGCTGGGACTACCTCTACGCCTCCGGCATCATGTGGGGCCGGCCCAGCCACGACGGCCATTACCGCAAGGGCCTCGCGACCCTGCGATCCATCGTCGACCAAGCGCCGCGCTCCAAAGAGGCCGAGCAGGCTCGGATTCTCTTGAATCGTCACGCTCCGCCCGCCGGGAAAAAGTCGTGACGTTCCCCGCAGCCGGCGAGGGCCCTCCTCCAGGGGGCCGCTTGAAGCGCTACAAGACCCTCTACTTCTTCGGTGCCGGCGCGAGCGCCGCCGAGGAGCCTGCCGCTCCCACCAGCGCCGATCTCTTGAGAGGCGGCCTGTCACGCCGCCAGGACCAGTACCAGACCCTTCGCAACTTCCTGTCGGGGTGGGGCTTCGTGGGCGATCGCCAGCTCCCCACCATCGAGGAGCTGCTCTCGATCCTCGATACCTGTCTCTCGAAGGGGGAGCCGATTCGCCAGGCATGGAGCCTCTCCGACCTCGCCAAGTGCCGCGAAGAGCTGGTCAGCTGTATCTACGACTACATCGGAGACACGCTGGACGTCCAGACCAACGGCCATAAGGAGCGCAGCCTGTACCGGAAGCTGATTTCCCAGGCTCCTGCCGAGAGCACCAGCTTGATCTCGCTCAACTACGACCTGCTGCTCGACCATGCCCTCCTACAGCTCGGCCTCCAGCCCGACTACGCCCTCGACTTCTTCGAGGGTCATGCTCCGACCTCGTCTCGCGGGACGATGCGGCTCTACAAGCTTCATGGCTCCTTGAACTGGGGTTACTGCCCTTCGTGTTTCTCGACGGTGCTCACCCAGGACCGCCGCCTGCGTGCGGACGAGGTCTGCCCCAACTGCGAGGGGCCCATCCGGCTGCTGGTCATCCCTCCGACTCCCTTGAAGGTCCCACCCTCGCCCTTTCTCTCGGCTCTCTGGAAGAAAGCCGAATGGGAGCTCGCGCAGGCCAAGGAGATCGTCTTCATCGGCTACTCGCTTAGCGAATCGGACGCGAACATCCGTTACATGCTCTTCCGGGGCTTTTTCGCCTCTGCGCCCAAGGTCACGGTCGTGCTCAAGGAGCCGCCGTCCGATCCCGCTTCCCCCGTCATGGGCCGCTACGAGCGGCTCTTCCCGGGGGGCGTGGAGTTCTTCAGCTCAGGCTTCGAAAGCTACCTCCAGCGCTAGCGGGGACGGTCCATGGCCGTGACCAGGGCCTCCAGGAGCGCGTCTTGCAGCTCCTGTATCGGCTTGGCCGGCCCCACGAACCCGTTGACGAGGAAGGCGAAAGCCAGGGGCTCTTTACCCGGCGGCGTCACGTAGCCACAGAGGCTGCTCACCCCGGTCATGGTCCCAGTCTTGGCCCAGACGATCCCCTGCGCGCGCGTGCCGCGCATGCGCGTCGCCAAGGTGCCGTCGACCCCTGCGACGGGAAGCGAGGCCCTGAAGGCGTTCGCCTCGGGCATCCGGGCGGCGGCCACCAGCAGGGCGGCGATCTGGGAAGGCGTCACGGCGTCGTAGCGCGAAAGGCCCGAGCCGTCGGCGAGCCGGTAGCTTCCCTGGGGCCAGTCGGCTTCGCCGAGCGTCTCGCGAAGGGCAGCCATGCCGACCGCATGGGAGCCTGAGGCCTGCTGCAGGCCAAGCTGCCGGACGAGGGTCTCGGCCATGAAGTTGTTGGAGTCCTTGTTGACCAGCCGGACGATCTCCGAGACCGGAGGAGAGTCATGCCGATAGAGGAGCGAGGCCTCGACGGGGGCCTTCCCGACCCGAACCGTGCCGGCCAGCGCGATGCCGGCCTCGGCGAGCCGTTCCTTCAACCGGAGTGCGGTTCGCAGTTCCGGCGACTCTTGGACGGCCAGGGACTGGGTGGCATTGCCCTCGAGGCTCAGCGCGCTCACGGGGGCGGCGAAGGCCTGGTCCAGGTCGTCCCACATCCAGCCGGGAGGATAGCGTGGGCCGTCGAAGAGGCTCCCATCGGCGATCAGGTCGCCGGCGAGGCGCGTCACGCTCCGTTCGCGGAGGGCCACGGCAAAGGCGTCGAGCTCCTCCGTGCGCAGCGTCGGGTCGCCGTAGCCCTTGAGCCAGACGTCGCCCGAGAGCTCGCCGCCGATTATCGGGGATTGGGTGAGCAATTCGGTCTTGAAGCGGGCCTCGGGACCCAGGCGCCGCAAGGCCGCGTAGGTGGTCGCGAGCTTGACGACGGAAGCCGGGGTGAAGAGCCTTTCGGAGTGCCGCGCGTAGACGACCTCTCCGGAGAGCCGGCGGATTTCGATGCCGATGAGGCTCTGGCTGGCCGCGGGCTCGGAGAGCAGGGCGTCCAGGCTTTGGAACGGGGCCTGATGGGCTGACGCCGGCCCGGTCCAGAGGGCGGCGAGGAGGAGCAGGGCCGCGGCCCCGCGCCAGGGACGGGCTCGGCGGCGTTTACTCAGTCTAGCGGGCGGAGTGGCAAGGCGAACCAGAACGTACTTCCCTTCCCGGGCTCGCTTTGAACCCCGATGGTTCCCCCGTGAGCTTCGACCAGGGCCTTGGCGATCGAGAGACCGAGCCCCGTGCCGCCGGCCTTGCGGGTCGAGCTCATGTCGGCTTGCTGGAAGCGCTGGAAGAGCCTGGGGAGATCCTCGGCGGAGATGCCCTCGCCCATGTCGATCACCTGGGTGACGAGCTCGGGCGCCGATTTGCCCTGGACGAAGGCCTTGATCCGGACCTGGGAGCCCTTGGGACTGAACTTGATGGCGTTGTCGACGAGGTTGGTGAGCACCTGGACGATGCGCTGGGGGTCGATGTCGAGCATCCGGTCGGCCGCGATCTCGGCGTGAAGTTCGACCCGGCGGTCGTCCGCAAGAGGCTTGAGGGTTTCGATGACCTCGTCGACGAGCGGTTCGTACTCGGTGGGCTCGCAGACGAGGCTGAGCTTTCCGGCTTGCAGGCGGCTCATGTCGAGAAGGTTGTTGACCAGCGAGAGCATCCGATCCGATCCGGAGAGGATCTTAGCCAGGTACTCATGCTGGGTCTCGTTGAGGGGACCGGCGACTTCGTCGTCGAGGATCGAGGCGAAGCCCGTGATGAAGTTGAGCGGCGTGCGCAGTTCGTGGCTGATCACCGAGAGGAACTCGTCCTTGTAGCGATCGACCGCGCGCAGGGCCTCGTTGGCCCGGGAGAGCTCCTCGGCCTGGCGCAGGATTTCGGTCTCGGCGAGCTTGGTCTCGGTGATGTCGAGGCAGGCTCCGTAGAGGTAGAGGGTCTTGCCCTGAGGGTCGCAAACCACTTGCCCGCGGGTCTGGAGGTGGCGGAGGGTCCCGTCGGGCCGCATGATCCGCTCGTCGTAGTTGAACGTCCCGCCGACGCTGAGGGCATGCTCGATGGCGGCGGAGACCCGGGGGCGATCGCTGTCCATGACGCAATCGAGGAACGACTCGAAGCTCGGCGAGAACGTTTCAGGCGAGCGGCCGTAGATGCGGTAGAGCTCTTCGGACCAGTCGAGACGCCCGGTATCGGGGACCCATTCCCAGGAGCCCAGGCTGGCGAGCCGCTGGGCCTGCGAGAGCAGGCTCTCCTTGTGGCGCAGTTCTTGCGTGCGATCGGCGACCTCGGCCTCGATTCGCTCGTTGTGGAGCCGCAGCTCCTCGTTGAGCATCGATAGCTCCTCACGCTGCGTTTCGAGCTCCTCTTGCTGGCTTTGAAGCTCTTCGGTCTGCGCGGTCAGCTCTTCGTTTAGCGCCTGGAGCTCTTCGGCGTGAAGCATGGCGCTCTTGCGCTCCACCCGCAGATGGATTGCCTCCTCGCGAAGGCGAGACGTCACCCGGAAAGCCGCCTCTTTGACTTGCCGGTAGTACTCGTCGAGGGCGTCGATCACGGCCATGACCCGGTCGATGTCCGGGGTGAAATCCTTGAGGAAGCCTAGCATCGCCCGCCGCTGCGCGGCATAGATCAGCACGAGATCGCGCGGATCCACCTGGTCGACGGGAAACTCCGGAATCTCGCCCGATTCCCACTTGAGGAGCCCTTCGGCCGCGAGTTCGACGCCGTTGCCGGCGGCCAGGGAGGCCAGGAACTGATCCATGCCGGCGCGACTTAGCGTGAAGAGTTCGTCATCGCTGAGGTGCGCGAAGAGGGAGAGCAGGCGAACCCCGTACTCTTGGTTCAGACGCAAGTTTTCGCGGGAGATGGCGTCGAGGTGATGCTCCCGAACGAAGGCCGCGAATTCGCGGAGGCAGCGATCTTGAAGGGTTGACGTATTGGCTTGCATGCGTCGCCTACTCCTGGTCGAGAGGTGGGCTATCCGTATTATACCTCAAGCCAAGCCCCGGGTGGCCAGGATTCCCAGCGCGACGGCTCCCAGTCCCAGGATGACGCTCGATAGCACGTAGGCGGCGGCGAGTGCGGGTTTGCCCCCATTCAAGAGCGAAATCGTCTCGTAGCCAAAGGTGGAGAAGGTCGTGAAGGCTCCGAGGACGCCCACCACCCCAAAAAGCCTCAGGTCCCGGCTCAAGAAACCCGCTTGGCTTGGGCCCGCGCCCAGGGCCATGCCGATAAGCAAGCATCCGATGAGGTTGATGGCCAAGGTGGCCCATGGAAAGCCCGTGCCGAACCATCGGATGATGAGCAGGCCGAGGCCATAGCGACCCAGCGCCCCCAGTCCCCCACCGAGCCCTACGAGCAGAACGTCTTTGATCATCGATTGCCAATCCTCCCCGCGTCTAGCGGGCCTTCGCATGCTGTCAAATGCCCGCTGCTCCGTGGTAGCATGGGACCTTGCCATGACCAATTTACCCATCCATCCTTACGCAGAGACCCTCCGCCAACAGCTGGCGGCGCATCGGCGCCTGATCCTCTCGGCTCCTCCGGGCACGGGAAAATCCACGCAGGTGCCGCAGTTTCTGCTGCCCGAATCGTCGACCGCCGTGGTGCTTCAGCCCCGCCGGATCGCGGCGCGCTCGCTCGCGGCCCGGGTCGCCGCCGAACGCGGGGAGGCCCTCGGGGAGACCGTCGGCTACCAGGTGAGGTTCGAGCGGCAGGTCTCCGCGGCCACGCGTCTCGTCTTCGCGACCTACGGCGTCTTCTGGCAACGTATCCAGCAGGATCCCACGCTCGCGGGCATCTCACTGGTCATCCTCGACGAGTTTCACGAGCGGACGCTCGAAGCCGATGCGTGCCTTGCCTGGCTCAAGCAGCTTCAGGAAGGAGCCCGCCCCGATCTCGCCTTCGTGGTCATGTCGGCGACGCTGGAGGGGGAGCGGCTCGCGGAGTACCTCGATCAGCCTCCGTACCTGGAGGTCGATGCCCGAGCGCACGACGTGGAGATTTCCTATCAATCCCCCCAGTCCCATGAGCCCCTGTGGAGTCAGGCGGTTCGCGGCTTCCGTCATCTGCTCTCCGAGGGCCTCGACGGTTCGGTACTGGTCTTCATGCCGGGTGTCGGCGAGATTCGCCGCACGGTGGACGCGCTGGAGCCGCTCTGCCGCGACCGAGGCTTCCGGGTCCTGGAGCTGAGCGGCTCGCAGTCTCCCGAGGCGCAGCAGCGGGCGCTGTCGTTGCCGGCGAGCGAGCCCTGCGTGATCGTGGCGACCAACGTCGCCGAAACCTCCTTGACCATCCCGGGGGTGGTGGCCGTGATCGATTCGGGGCTCGCGCGCCATGCCGCCTACGACCCCCATCGCGACCTCGATACCCTGCACCTGGGCCTCATCAGCCGCCAGAACGCGACCCAGCGTGCCGGCCGTGCGGGGCGATTGGGGCCGGGCCGCTGCCTGAGGCTTTGGCCGAAGACCCATGAATCGGCGATGCCCGAGGCCATGGCTCCCGAGATCGGGCGTCTGGACCTGTCGCGGCTCGCGCTGTCGAGCGCGGGCTTGCCGGAGCCGCTGCATTGGCTGGATGCGCCTCCGGCGGATCGCTGGGAGCGAACGCTGGAGCGCTTGCGCGAATTGGAGGCGCTCGATGCCTCGGACTGCCTCACTCCGCTTGGGAAGCGGCTCTTGCGCTTCCCGTTGCCCCCTTCGCTCGCGCGCGTGCTCATGGCTGCCAAGGAAACCGGCTGCGCCACGCTGGCGGCGGCGATGGTGGCCGTCCTCGAAGCGGCCGACCGGAAGAGCGTCCAGGACGAAGGCGATCTCTACCGCCTGGGTTTGGCCCTGGCCATGGATCCTCGGGCTCGGAATTGGGGCCGTGAGGTGGGCGAGACGTATCGGCAGCTCCGCGAGCTGGTGAAGCCCGATGAGGCCGACCGTGCGCTGGCCGAGGAGGGCCTGTCTCCGGAGTCCCCGGCCGACCGGGAGCGGCGCAAGCGGGTCGGCCTGGCCTGGCTCGCGGCTTTTGCCAGCCGCCTCGCGGCGAAGCAGGACAAGGCCTATCAGCTCGCCGACGGACGCAAGGGCATGGTGACCTCAGGCGGGCAGCCCGGCGACGTCATCCTCGCCCTGGAGCTCCACGAGGTGGGAGGCGCCGGCCAGAGCCGTCAGGTCTCGATCCCGCTCTACTTGCCGGTCCAGCCGGATTGGGTAGGGGAACGGGGCGAACCTGAAGTCGTCTGCCTCTGGGACGCGCAGCGCCAGCGGGTTTTCCAGGAGCGCCAGTGGAAGGTCGGGGGGCTGGTCGTGAGGCGAGAGCCGCTGCCGCCGGCCGAGTGGGACCGCCCGCAGGCCGAGGCCATGCTGGTCTCGAAGCTGATCTCCGGCGAGACGACCCTGGAGGCGCGAAATGAAGATGTTGAGCAACTGATCCGGCGCATCCGCCTCGCGGCGGAAGCCTGGCCCGAGGCAGGAATCCCGGCGCTCGACGACGAGGACTGGGAGCTTCTCTTCCACGAGCTGACTGCCGGAAAGGCTGCGGCGAGTGAGATTACGCCCGAGGCACTGACCGAGGTGCTGCGCGATTATGTGGGTTGGGAGGCCATGGCCCGGCTCGACCGGGAGGCTCCGCGCAGCATGCCGCTGCCCAGCGGCCGAAAGGCGCGGATTACCTACTTTGAGGGGGCTCCACCCGAGCTTTCCGCGCGTCTCGGCGACATGCTGGGGCTGCAAGGGACGCTCAGGCTTTACGACGGTCGGGTTCCCGTCCTCTTCGACATCCTGGCGCCCAATTACCGGACCGTGCAGAAGACCTTCGACATGACGGGGTTCTGGCAGAACACCTATCCCGAGGTCAAGAAGGAACTGAAGCGGCGTTACCCGAAGCATCCCTGGCCGTAGCGGCGCCATACTCCCGGATGCTGCCCAGCGGAGGCAGGCACGGGTCGACGCCGTACCAGCTTTGGGCGATCGCCGCGAGCTCGTCGAGCACGGGCGTCAATTCGAGCGTGCGCGGGGTGATGCCGTAGGTCACCTGCGGGGGAATCGTCGCCTCGTACTCCCGGAAGATCAGGCCCGTTTCTTCGAGCATGCGCAGGCGCTCGGTGAGCACCTTGCTCGAGACCCCCACGATCTGCCGCTTGAGGGATCCGAAGCGCGTGGGCCCGTGCTTGCCGAGAATCCAGAGAATGTAGATGGTCCAAGGCCCTGAGAGCAGGTGCATCAACTTGCTCATCGGGCAGTCGGCTTCGAGGGCACGCTTCGACATCTGGCTCCTCCTGGGCCCCTCCTCAGGGGTAGTTACGAATTGGTACCTACTTTACTTTATCTCCTAGTGGATTAGAGTAACAGGTATCGACATGGCATGTCGATCCGTCTGACTCCTGAACGACAGGTCCGGCTCGTCCCAAGCGAGGCCTCGACGGCCTGTCCCGCTCCCCCAGAAAGGACCCTTCCATGCCTCAAGCGTTGGATCTGACCCGCGAGTTTCCCCGCAGCCCCTTCGATGCGATCGCCGGCTACTTCTGGCTTCCCCGCCTGATCGATAAGACCCGCGCCCACTTCGCCGGCACCCGCGGCGAGTACGCGGCCTATCCTTGCCCCTCGGACCAGCGTTTCATCTCCTTCTACGGGCTCGACACCGACGCGCTGGGTGAGGTCATCAAGTCCGGGGCTTCCGACGCGGAGATCGCCGCCTGGGTCAACCAGCATGCGACGAAGCGCACTCCCGAAGAGGTCGCGGGCCTCTACAAGGCGTTTGCCACTCCTCCGGCCGATCCCGGCGTGGCGGCCTACCTCGCCGGCCAGGTGGCGGCGATCGCCCCTGGCCAGGACATCAAGACCTTCTCCCAGCTCATCTGCATCGAGGAGAATCACCCCTTCCCCGCCAACCTGGCATAAACTTTCAAACGACGTGACGAGGGGGGCCAATCGGCCCCCCTCGTTCTCTTTAGCAAATGGCTTTAGTCGCGTGCCGAACGGGAAGCCGCTGCCGGAACCGTCAGGCTCTTGCCTTGCTTCGCGATCTTGAAGTACGAGACGGCCTTGGCCAGGTCCCGGGATTTGCTGTCGACGTCGTTCGAGACGGCGCGGATGCTCTGGATGGCCGGCATGGCCCGATCTCCGGCCTGCCGCTGCTCGCGGGTCGCCGCCGCCACTTCCTGGGTGATCGTCGCGATGCTTTCGACCGCCAGGACGATTTGCTCGGAGCCTTTGGATTGCTCCTGGGTCGCCCCCATCACCGAGCGGGTGAGCTGGTTCATGGAGGTCACGGCGTCCGAGATCTGGGCTGCCGCGCGGCTTTGCTCCTGGGTGGCCTGGCGAATCTGCGCCATGAGGCTCGAGACTTGCTCAACCGACGTGACGATGTCGCGAAGCGATTCGCCGGCCTGCTGCGCGAGGCCCGTTCCCTCGTTGATGGCCTTTGCTCCTTGCTTTGTGCTTGCGACCGCTTGCTCGGTCTCTTTCTGGATGCCCTTGATGAGCGTGGCGATCTCGCCCGTGGCCTTGGCGGAGCGCTCGGCGAGCTTGCGGACTTCGTCGGCGACCACCGCGAAGCCCCGGCCGTGCTCGCCGGCCCGCGCCGCCTCGATGGCCGCGTTGAGGGCCAGGAGGTTGGTCTGCTCGGCGATGTCGTCGATCACCGCGATGATGGCGCCGATTTCCTGGGAGGACTGGCCCAGGTTGGAGATGACCGAGACGACGTCGGACATGGCGCGGTTGATCTGGGTCATGCCGGCGATGGTCGATTCCACGGAGGTGCGACCTTCCTGGGCGACGGCCGCCGAGTGCTCGGCGACGCGGTTGGCGTCCTCGACGTTCTGCGCCACCTGCTGGACCGAGGCGGCCATCTCTTCGATGCTGGCGGAGGTTTGACTCACCGAGGCCGAGAGGGTCTCGGTATTGCTGGCCACTTGCTGGATGCTGGCCACCATCTCGGCGAGGTTGCTCGAAGTCAGGTCGACGTTGGAGGAAAGCGTCTGCGTGCGGCCTTCCACGTGCTCGCAGGCGGCCGAGATGGCGGCGATCGCCTGATGCACCTCCCCCAGCTCGCTGACGAGTCGAGCGATGTTCTGCTCGAGGACCTGGGTGGTCTCGACGGTCTCCCCCAGGGTATCGCGGACTACGGTCTTCAGGTCGGCGTAGTACTCGGAGAGATCGTGGTCGGGATTGGCAATCGCGATGCGCTCCAGGTCGAGTCCGATGGTCTCCAGGTAGTCGTAGAAGAAGGCGTCGGTAATCGCCTGGTTGTCGTAGTTGAAGACCGCGAGGATCGCGCGCTCGGCTTTTTCACGGAAGCGCGGCCGCAAGGGGAAGCTTTGCTTGAGGTGCTTGCGCACCAAGTCGAAGTAGCTCTGGTAGGCGCCCAGGTACCATTTCACCGGAAGGTCGATGAAGTTGTGGACCTTTCCGACATGGAGGCGCTTGTCGAAGTAGGCGGTTCCGAACTCTCCGCCCGTGGCGGCTTCCTGGAAGATCTGCCGGAGGTAGCCGGCTTGGGATCGCTCCAGGTGCTTCCTCAGGTCGGGCATGCTCACGCCGCGCCGCCGGGCTTGTCCCTCGAAGTAGGCGACGGTCGGAGGGTAGCTGAATTGGTGGTCGTAGAACTCTCGGGCGATGTCCTCGGCCTTGCCCTCCGCCCAGGGTGCGAGCGTGGCGAGAACCCGGATGTCCGCGTCGGTGAAGCGCAGAAATCCCTTGCGCAGCTTGAGGTTCTGCGCGTTGATGCGATACTTTTCAGCCAGTGATGCCATGGCCCAGCCTTTCTTGCAGGGGGAGGTCCTCAGAATCCCCCTCTTCTGCGGGCCTCGACCTAATCGTTCTAAGTAGGTCTATCATGCGCAATGGTAGCGAGGAAAGGCTTGTTTGTAGATTGTAGTAATTACGGAAATGCGCGGCTTTGCAGGGGCGGGGAGTCCTCCTTCGCTGCTGCCGTGCGGGTTTCGGGCTGGTATCATCGGGCTGACTCGGAGCGAGGAGCGCGAGAGCGAGGAGGGCTTGAGCCATGCCGGAACGGAAGGCGCATGCGGTTTGGGAAGGGGATCTGGCGCGGGGACGCGGCAAGATGCGCCTCGGGAGCGGGGCGTATGAAGGGACGTACTCGTTCCAGACCCGGATGGGGGATCAGCCGGGGACGAACCCCGAAGAGCTGATCGGGGCGGCCTTGGCGGGCTGCTTCTCGATGGCCCTCGCGAACGGCCTGACGCAGGCGGCCGAGGCCCCCAAGCGGGTTGAGACGGACGCTCGGGTGCATTTCGAGAAGCAAGACGGCGGCTGGGCCATCACGCGAATCGACCTCATGAGCGAGGTCGAGGCCAGCGGCATCGACGAGGAGCGGTTTCGGGCGATCGCCGAACAGACCAAGAAGACCTGTCCGGTCTCCAAGGCCCTGACCGGCACGGAGATTCGCCTTGAGGCGCGCCTCTTGTCCGGGGCGACGCGCTAGCCCGCGCCGGGGCGCGGAGCGAACGCGATGAGGCTCATGCCGACGAGGGTGACCGTCACGCCGATCAGGTCCCAGCGGTCGGGGGGCTGGCGTTCGACCAGCCAGAGCCAGAGCAGGGCCGTGGCGACGTAGACCCCGCCGTAGGCCGCATAGATCCGCCCCGCGCCCCCGGTGGGGTGCAAGGTCAAGAGCCATGCGAACGCGGCCAGGCTCACGGCGGCCGGCAAGAGTAGCCATGCGGATTTGCCGTGCTTCAGCCAGAGGTAGGGCAAGTAGCAACCGATAATCTCGGCGCAGGCCGTCAGGAGGAAGAGGCCGGTGGTCTTGAACGCCATCATGAGGGGTCGAGTCTCCAGTCGATAGGGGGCTTGCCGCTTTCGCCGAGCAGGCGATTCACGGCCGAGAAGTGCCGACAGCCGAAGAAGCCGTTATGCGCCGAGAGCGGCGAAGGGTGCGCGGCCATGAGCACGTGGTGCCGCTTTCGGTCGATGATTGCCCCCTTCTCCTTGGCGAAACGCCCCCAGAGCACGAAGACGAGCCCTTCGCGCTGCTCGTTCAGGACCCGGATGATCGCATCCGTGAAGCGTTCCCAGCCCTGCTTCTGGTGGGAGCCGGCTTGATGGGCGCGCACCGTCAGCGTGGCGTTGAGCAAGAGGACTCCCTGGCGGGCCCAGTTCGACAGGTTGCCGTGGGCCGGGATGGGGAGGCCGAGATCCGCCTGAAGCTCCTTGAAGATGTTTGCCAGCGAGGGGGGAGCCGGAACTCCCTCCGGGACCGAGAAGCTCAGCCCATGGGCCTGGCCGGGCCCATGGTAGGGGTCCTGACCGATGATGACCACCTTCACCTGGTCGAACGGAGTGCTGTCCAGGGCGTTGAAGATCAGGGGCCCCGGAGGATAGAAGACCCTTTTGGCCTTTCGCTCGTCGAGCAGAAAGGCCTTGAGGTCACGAAAGTACGGCTGCTGGAATTCCGAGGCGAGCACGGACTTCCAACTCTCATGGAGACGCGGGTTGATGGAGGGAATTTCAGTCATCGGGACCTCTGCTCAGGAGAACGTGTCGGGATCGGGGCCGACGCGCCGGCTCTGATCGAGGGTCGTGAGGCGGGCCAGGTCGTCGGGCTCCAGCCGGAAGTCCATGACCGCGAGGTTTTCGCGGAGGCGCGAGGGAGTCACCGATTTGGGGATCACGATCTGCCCCGAGTCGAGATTCCAGCGGATCACGATCTGCGCGGGGGACTTGCCGTACTTGGCCGCGAGCTCGCCGATCACCGGATCCCCAAAGATCTGCCCCTTGGCCAATGGGCTCCAGGACTCGGTCGCGATGCCGTGCGCGGCGTGGAAGGCCCGCATCTCCGGCTGCTGCAAGTACGGGTGGAGCTCGATCTGGTTGACCGCGGGCACGACCTCGCTCGCTGCGAGCAAGCGCTCGAGATGCGGAATCTTGAAGTTGGAGACGCCGATCGAGCGGGCCATGCCTTCGGCCCGTAGCCGCTCGAGGGCGCGCCAGGTGTCCAGGTAGCGATCCTGGGAGGGAGTGGGCCAGTGGATCAAGTACAGGTCGACGTAGTCCATGCCGAGGCGCTTGAGGCTGGTTTCCATCGCGCGAAGGGCCTGGTCGTACCCCTGATCCGTATTCCAGATCTTGGTGGTAACGAAGACCTCGGCCCGGGGTAGGCCCGACTCCCGGATGGCCTGGCCGACTCCGGCCTCGTTGCCGTAGATGGCCGCGGTGTCGACCGCGCGGTAACCCGCGTTCAGCGCGTCGCGCACCACGTCGACCGCCTCTTCGTCGGAGACCTGCCAGACGCCGAGGCCCAGCTGGGGCATCCGCTTGCCGTCGTTGAGGATGAGGGTAGGTGTTGCTTCCACGATTCTCTCCTTTCGCCGGGGACAGGCCTCTAGTATAGCGGAGCGCAGGCGCATGAGGCGCGGATGGCTCCATGGGCGGGTTCCGAGTGGTATGATCGGGAGGTAAAGCGCCCCCTAGAAAGGATTCCCATGATCGAGTTGCAGCAGGACCAGTTACAAAGCGAAATCACCGCCCTTCGCGCCGACTACGAGCGCAACCTCGCCGAGATCGTGGAGATCCCGACCGTCAGCATGGACCCCGCCTACCAGGGCGATATCCGCCGGGGCGCCGAGTGGGCCCTGCACTTCATGCTGGCCCATGGAGGCGAGGCCAAGATTGTCGAGACCGACGGCTTCCCGGTCGTGGTCGGCATGTTCCGCCATCCCGACGCCAAGCGCACGCTTACGATCTACAACCACCTCGACGTGCAGCCCGCCAACGAGCCCGAGTGGACCAGCGATCCCTTCGCGTTCACCGTCGAGGGCGACACCTACCGCGGACGCGGCACCACCGACGACAAGGGTCCGGCGCTTGCCGCCTTCTACGCGGCGATGCTCGCCCGCAAGCACGGTATCGCGCTGAACATCCGCTTCGTCTGGGAGTTCGAAGAGGAGATTGGGAGCCCGAACTTCGAGGCCTTCCTCCAAGCCCATGCCGATGAATTGGCGACGGACTCGGTGCTCGTTTCGGACACCATCTGGATCAGCCGGGACAAGCCCGCCTCCCCGCTGGGCCTGCGCGGCATGGTCGGCTTCCGCCTCTTGCTGGAGACCGGCACCAAGGACGTCCACTCCGGCCTGACCGGCGGCGCGGCGCGCAACCCCATCGGCGAGCTTTGCCAGCTGATCAGCGAGATCTACGACGCCCGCACGGGCCATGTGAAGATCCCGGGCTTCTACGATCGGGTCAAGCCCCTCAGCCCCGAGGAAAAGCAGAGCTTCCTCGCGTCAGGTTTCGAGACGCAAGAGTTCCAGCGGGCGCACGGCCTCAAATGCCTGCGCGTCACTGATCCCCTGGACGTGATGGAGCGCATCTGGGCTCGCCCGACCTTCGAGGTCCACGGCATGGTGGGCGGCTACACGGGCCCCGGCGTCAAGGCCATTGTTCCTCCGCGGGCTGAGGCCAAGGTCAGCATGCGCTTGGTCCCCGACCTGAAGCCGGCCGAGGTGCTCTCCATGGTTCAGGCCTTCGTCAAGGAGAAGAACCCGGACGTGGTCCTGGATCCGGAAGGCTCGCTGGAGCCTTACATGGGGGCGATGGAAGGCCCCTACTCCGAAGCCATCCGGACCTCCCTGCGCTTCGGATTCGGCGCGGATCCCGCCTTCATCCGCGAAGGAGGCTCCATCGGCGCCGTGGTCAGCATGCAGAAGCACCTGGGCTGCCCCATCATGTTCATCGGCCTCTCGCTGCCTGAGCATGGTTACCACGCTCCCAACGAGAACTTCGACTGGGGCATGGCCGAAGGCGGCATGAAGGCCTTCATGCACTACTTCCGGCAGGTGGCAGCGCTCTAATTAACGGCGCGCTTGCTTCGGGGGGATGATTCACGGTACGTTGTTTCCTGGCGACGATCCGTCGTTGCTGCGCCCGAGCCATCGACCCGAAGGAGGCCCCGTGATCGACGATCCCCAGATTGTCCAGACCCCGACCCAGCTGACCGCGTATATCCACCTCGACGTGCCGCGGGACGAAATCCAGGAGGTCATGGGCCCCGGCATCGGGGAAGTGATGGCGGCGCTCTCCGCCCAGGGCATCGCCCCCGCGGGCCCGTGGTTCACCCATCACCTGAAGATGGATCCCGAGCGTTTCGACTTCGAGATCTGCGTTCCCGTCGCGGTGCCGGTGGCTCCCGTCGGCCGCGTGAAGGCCGGAAGCCTTCCGGCGGCGAAGGTGGCGCAGACGACCTACCACGGGGCCTACGAAGGCCTCGGCGAGGCCTGGGGCTCCTTCATGGACTGGATCGAGACTCAAGGGCTCACGCCGGCTCCGGATCTCTGGGAGTGCTATATCGCGGGCCCGGAATCGAGCGAGAATCCTGCCGATTGGCGGACGGTTCTCAACCGACCTCTGATCGGCTAAGCGGCCTTTCTGCCGAATGAGACGCGCCGGGCGCCCGAAAACGCCGGGCGCGTCTCGTCTCATGATCCGGTGATCCGGGCCTTGCTCACGATCATGGGGTGGTCGGAGGTCTTCTTGACGAGCGCACTTCGGTCTTGGGTGTAGTCGCTGAATTTGACGCCCGCCGAGCCGAAGATCCAGTCGATGCCCATCTTCTTGGGGCGCTGGCCCTTGGGGCCGGTGTCCGCGGAGACCATGGCCGCTCCACGCGTCATCTTGTCGTAGTACTCCTCGCGCTCGTTCATGTCACCGGTGACGAAGACCGGCAGACCCGTCTCCCGTCTCAGGCGGTTGACCATGGCGATCTGCTTCTCCGTGGCCGCGTCGCGCCAGCGCTCCTGGTCGCCGAACTTGCGGGTGTTGGCCGGGTTGTGAAAATTGGCGAAATACGCTTCTTGGCCGGTTTCTCGATGACGCAGCAAGACCACCGGCATCTTGCGCTGGTGGCCGTCGAAGTATGGAATGTTGATGCTGCCGGGCTTGACCAGCTCCCAGGTGTCCTTGCGCCAGGCGAGCGAATTCACGGTCTCGCGCTTGCCGAGAGCGAAGCCGGGGTAGACGGCGTACTGGTCGCCGGCGACCTTCAGGAATTCCTTGAGCTGGTCTCCTTGAAGCTCTTGAAAGCCCACGACGTCGACGTCATGGCGATCGAGCAGTTCCACCGCCGAGCGGATCCGGGTCGTCCCGGCGGCCATTCCCGGTTTCTCGCCGCTCGGCGTGGTATGGCTGCTGCCAAGGACGTTGAAGGAGCTGATGACGAAATCGGTCTTCTTGGAGCGAGGTGCCGGAGGCGCGGGCGCCGACGGCACGGCCGGAGTGAGCCAGCGATCCAGCAGCGCCTTGAGTTGCTGGAAGAGCCCGGAGAGACCTGGGAGGGAGGGAGGGTTCGAAGCCGCGGGCGTCAACGGGAGGGCCGGGGCGGGAGGCGGCGTCTGGCTGGCCAGGTGAAGCCGGTCGAGCAGGCCTTGATACGATGCCGGCGCCGCATTGGTTGGAAGCCCCATCGGAGGGGCGATCGCGGAGCTTGGGATGGCATATCCTTGGCTTGCGGGCAATGCGGCGTAGAGCTCGGCCATGGGCGATCCTCCTTGGCGAATTGTCGCCTCGGAGGGAGCGGGACTTTCTTATCGACAGGTGAACCTTGCTCTAAAGCGGCGCTGTGGGAAGGGGAACTCCGTGTTGAAGCGGCAGGGTGAACCAGAAGGTACTGCCGGCTCCGGGCTGGCTTTCGACTCCGATCTGGCCTCCGTGGGCTTCGACCAGGGACTTGCTGATCATCAGGCCGAGGCCCGTGCCTCCCGCTGGCCGCGTGGAGGACATGTCCACCTGGCTGAAGGGTTTGAAGAGCTTGGGGATGTCCTCGGTGGCGATGCCGATGCCCGTGTCCTGGACCTCACAGCGCAGGACCGCTCCGTCGAGGCATGCCCGCACACGGATGGTTCCCTCGTCGGGCGTGAACTTGATGGCATTGTTGACGAGGTTGAGGAGGACCTGGCGGATGCGCTGGGCGTCCCCGACGAGCGGGGGCAGGCCCTGGGGGACCTCGTTGAGGAGGTGCATGTGTTTGGGCTCGGCCAGGGCTTGGAGCGAGCTTAGCGCGTCCGCGGCCACCAAGGCAAAGTCGAAGGGCTGGGGACTGAGGTGGAAGCGGCCGGCCTGGATGCGGCTCAGGTCCAGGAGGTCGTTCACGAGGCCGAGCAGGGTGTCGGCGCCCGAAAGAATCTTGCGGAGGTATTCGTGCTGTTTCTCGGTGAGCGGCCCGACGACCTCGTCGTCGAGGATGCTGCCGAACCCGGTGATGGAGTTGATCGGCGTCCTCAGTTCATGGGACAGGATCGAAATGAACTGGTCCTTGAGGATGTCGGCTTGCTGAAGGGCTTCGATCTTCTCGCGCTCCAGATGCTCGAATTCGGTGAGGTCCCGGGTCACCTTGGCGTAACCGGTGAGGTTCCCTTGTGCATCGATGAGCGCCGTGATCACGGCATCCGCCCAGAAGCGCGTCCCATCCTTGCGGACGCGCCATCCGAGGTCTTCGACGCGGCCGAACTGGCGCGCTTGGGCCAGCAGTCGCTGGGGTTTTCCCGCTTGAACGTCCTCGGGGGAAAAGAAGAGCGCGTAGGGTTTTCCGAGGATCTCCGCGTCCTGGTACCCCTTGATCCGCTCGGCCCCCTTGTTCCACGTGACGATCCGGCCGTTGGCATCCAGCATGAAGATGGCATAGTCCACGACCGATTCCACCATGACGCGGAAAAGCTCGTCGCTGCGCTGGTTGTTGGTCCCGAGCAGCGGGTACTCGGCGGTGAGGGGCTGCTCATGCTGCTCATGGCGATCGCCCGAAGTCCCGGCCGCGACGATTTGCTGGCGGAGCTGCGAAAGCTCACGCAAGGCCTGGTCGCGCTCCGCCAGTGCCTGGTCTAGTTTTCGCGCGAGTTGGTCTCGATCATGATCGCTCATTTGGCCTTGATTATCCCATGGGGCCCAGGGCGGCACAATTGCTTCCGTGGCGGTCGCGAGGAGGGGGGGCGGCTACCATGAGGATGCCGGCGGGTGAAACTCACCCGCCGTGCCGGGCCTCAGCGGCAAAGTGAACCAGAAGGTGCTCCCTTGCTCGCGTTCGCTTCGAACGCCGATGCTCCCCCCATGCGCCTCGACCAGCGCCTTGGCGATGCTCAGCCCCAAACCGGTTCCGCCGGCTTGCCGCGTGGAGGACAACTCCACCTGCGTGAAGCGCTGAAAGAGCTTGGGGATGTCCTCGGGGGCGATGCCGATGCCCGTGTCCTGGATTTCGCAGCGCAGCTCTTGCCCGGCCGTTTCGACGCGCAGGGTGATGCGGCCTCCGACCGGGGTGAACTTGATGGCATTGTTGATGAGATTGGTCAGCACTTGCCCCATGCGCTGCGGATCCGCATCCAGAGTGGGAAGCGGATCCGGGACGTTCACGACGAGCGTGAGCCCCTTCTGCCACGCGAGCGGGGTCAGCGTGCTGACGACATCCTGGCAAACCTCGGGAAAGTGCATGGGGATAGGGTTCAGCGTGAATTTGCCGGCCTCGATGCGGCTCATGTCCAGGAGATCGTCGATGAGCGCCAGAAGCGTCTCGGAGCCCTTAAGGATTTTTGCGAGGTAGCGATGTTGCTCGGCGCTCATCGGCCCCGCCACCTCGTCGTCGAGGATGCTCCCGAAGGCCATGATGGCGTTCACCGGCGTCCTCAGCTCATGGCTGAGAATGCTGAGGAACTGGTCCTTGAGCTGGTCGGTAAGCTCCAGGGCCTCGATGCGCTCGCGCTGGAGGCGTTCTTGCTCGGCTTGCAGCAGCAGCTGCTCCCGCTTCTGGGCGACGCGCTCCGAGATCTCGTTGGCCAGGACGAAGATGCCATCGACGGGGCCCGCGTCGTCGTGCCGCAGGGGATAGTAGACGAAGTCCCAGTAGGTCGTGCGGGACGTTCCCTCCGGTGTGGTGTAGACCACCTCGAGCTCGTTGTTGGTGTAAGGCAAACCGGATTCCATCACGCCCCGGAGCAAGGGCTCGATCTTCGCCTCACAGCCGGGGACCACGTCGAAGACATGGCGGCCGAGGATGTCTGAGGGGGATCGCTCGAGGAAGGTCGCGTACACCGGGTTGGCGACTCGGAAGACGAGATCGCGGTCCAAGTAGGCGATGCCCGTGGCCACGTTCTGGATGAGACGATCGGCGAAGGCGATCGCTTCTGCGCGTCGTTTGGTGAGGACCTGCTCGGTCACGTCCACGGCATGGCTCAGGATCCCGCTCACGCGGCCATCCGCTTCCAGGACGGGGTGGAAGGTGAAGTTCAAGTAGACGTCGCCGACGCTCCCGTCGCCGGCCTGACAGGCGATCGGCACCTCGGTGTCCACAACCGTTTCCCCGGTTCGGTAGACATGATCGAGTCGCTCGATGAATCCCAGGCGCTCGACATCCGGCAGGGCTTCCCAGAATGGACGGCCGAGGAAAGGGCGCTGGGCGAAGAGGCGGTCATGCAGAGGGTTTGCGTACGTGACGAGATGGTCGGGCCCCGACAAGGAGGCGATGAGGGCGGGTGAGAGATTAAGCATCGCTTCGAGCTGGCGGGAGCGTTGGCGCTCGGCTCTCAACGCTTCTTCGAGCGGGAGTTCCTGTTGCGGAACGGTGCTTTCGTTCGATGCCATGCTGAAATTCCCCGTCGCCATGCTGGACGTTCCGTGATGGACAGGTTGATATTTTGATATGAACAAGCATTTAGAGGTTGCGGTCCAGTATCGCACGCCCCCCGCCGCATTGCAAGCCGGCGAATGAAGCCTTTGGCGGGGCCATGGTCGTCTTGCCTCCATGGCTCTGAACGGTCTTCCGGGGGAGCGGGCTACTCGATCGTGCTGGTGAGGCCGTGCGCCTCGAGCTGTTCGCGGTAGAACTCGGCCCGTTCGCGGTAGGTTTCGGCGACGACGGCGGAGCCGTGAAGATGCGCAGCGAGGGTCAGGGATTGCGCCTGCTCGAGGCTCATGCCGGCGATGGTCCTCACGAGCGTGACGATGACGTGCATGAAGTCGTTGACGTCGTCGTTCCAGAGGATCACCTTGAGGGGGCGATCCTCATGCCGGCTTCTTGCGGCGCCCGAGGGGGTGCGGACCGGGACCGTGATCGTCTCGCTCATCGGGTCGCCTCCAACCATTGTTTGACCAGCGTGACCAGGGCGTCGCGCTTCGATTCGAGGTCCTGGAGGTCGCGGATCGTCACGAGGCCGCGATCAGCGGCTGCCCAGTCGATCAGGCCGCTCGCGTCCGAGAAGCTGAAGCCGCTCGCGTCCTTGACCTTGGCGCCTCGATGGAAGACGAGCTGGATTTGGCGCGGTGGGTGGAGCTTGAGCGTGATCCGGTCGTCGCCGTCCAGGCAGTAGCTGGGGGCATTCCACTTGATCTGCTCCGTGAGGGAGGCGTTCGCGCCCTTCACGAGCGAGCGAACGGCTTCGATCTCGACTTTGAGCGGGTGGTCGAGCGCTTGCATGAACTTTTCGACGGAGGCGGGCGTCTTGGCCATCGGCGCTAGCTCCTCTTGAGGGGACGTCCCAGGCGAGAGTTGCCGTGCGGTCTTTGCGGGAGGCGTCCCGACGCGAATCCGCATGAGCGAAATTCTAGCAAGCCCGAGACCCGGAGGCAATCGGAAAGGCTGCCCGTCGGGCATCGGACGGCCTAGGTTCGGACGCCCCAAGCCAAGCGAAAGTACTGCATGAAGGCCTCCGGCTCGAACGTGGAGGCGGCGTAGGCCACGTAGCCGTCCGGGCGCAACAGGTAGAAAGCGCCTTCTTGCACGCCCGCCTGACGGACCGGGGCGCCGCCGGGCAAGTTCACCAGGGGAAGCCATGGCTGTTCGGCCATGAAGCGGGTGATCTCAGAAGGGACGGCTCCGTAGACCTGGACGTGCGGGCGCAGGATCCGGAGGGCGTCGAAGTTGCTGCCGCCGTTCGGCCAGGGGATCCAGGGGAGGCGATCGCCCCCGCTCACCTCCCCCGCGCGTCCCCATGACAGCGGGCTATCGGGGTAGCGTACGCCGGTCTGGGAGATGATCCCCAGTAGCGCCTGGCGGGTCGGGGGGAAGTGGGTCGCCGCGGCGAAGAGAGAGGGCAGCAGGAGGTCCCGGACGAAGCCGGCGAGCCTCGAAGGAGAGCTCACCAGGGTGAAGATCCGATCCGTGGTGGCGACCAGCCGGCAGGCGAAGGGCCGGCGCTCCGGCTCGTAGCTCTCCAGGAGCCGCTCGTCGGCCTGCCCCTGCAAGATGAGACCCAGCTTCCAGCCGAGGTTGGCGGCGTCCATGAGGCCCGTATTCATGCCTTGGCCGCCAACCGGGCTGTGGAGATGCCCCGCATCTCCGAGCAGGAAGACGTTTCCCCGGTGAAACGTCTCTGCGACGCGGTGGTGGACGTTGTAGGTCGAGAACCAGTAGGCCGTTTTGACGCGCATGCCGCTCAGCCGCGCGACTCCGTCGCGCAGGTCGTCGAAGGTGAGGCCGGGCTTGCCGACCAGCTCGTGGGGAACGATGCCGATCACGCGGAAGTGGCCGGGGCCGCGCATGGGAAAGAAGGCCAGGAAGCCCGTGCCCGAGAAACAGAGGCCGATTTCGTCGGCTTCGAGCGGCCCTTCGGCGATCACGTCGGAAACGAAAAACCGTTGCGGGTAGGTGCCCCCCGAGAATCCGATGCCGAGCCCTTGCCTCACCGCGCTATGGGCGCCGTCGCAGCCGGCGAGGAACCTGGCGTCGATGCTCTCCTCCAGCCCCTGCGCCGAGCGAAGCGTCGCCGTCACCCTTCCCTCGTCTTGGGTGAGAGTCTGTAGACGCGTGCCGTACCGGACGTCTCGGCCGTGACGGCGGAGGTCTTCCAAGAGCATGCGCTCGGTCCGATCCTGCCCCATCACGAACAAGTACGGGTGCGGGGTCACCGTATAGGCCCAGTCCTGGAGGATGGCGCTGGCCACTTTCTTGCCGTTTCTCCAGATGGCGGCCCCTCGGGCGGGGATTCCCTCGCGCAGGGCCGCCTCCCCGAGGCCGAGCATGTCGTAGGTTTCCATGGTGCGGGCCTGCACGCCCACGGCGCGTGATTCGACGGCAGGCCCCTCCTTGTCGTCGATGACGAGGGCGCTCACCCCGGCCCGCGCCAGCCAAAGACTCAGCATCAGGCCCGTTGGACCCGCTCCGACGACCAGCACCTCATAGCGCTTGCCCATCCTGGTCCCTCCGCCTCGTCTGGCGTTGCGGTGACTTTACCGCATGCGCGACCCTGACGGTAGCCCTCGCGGCCATCGGATTCGAGGTCCGCGTCGCGCCCGCTAGGGCTTTGCGAAGAGCTTTCGGTACTGCTCCTTCTGGCGCTCGTTGAAGGCGTCAAGCAGGCCGTCGCCTCCGACGGTCCGGGCGATCGCCAGGAGATCGATCTTCAGGCGGCCCTGCTTGTCGAACTGGCTGCTGAAGCATCCCATGTCGAGCGTGTCCACCGTCCAGTCGGTAAGCGCCCCGACGACGTAATTGCCGAACTGGAAGGCCTCGTACTCGTTGTGCAGGCTGCAGAACTCCGAGAAGTTGAGCTGCTTGGAGTGCTTTTTCTGGGCCTCGAAGGCGGCCCGGTACCCCTTCGCCGGGTAGGCGCCGGAACGCTGCGGATCGAAGGTCAGCTGCAGCTGGGCCGAATGCCGGGTTTCGTGGATGAGCAGGAGCAGCGCCGCGTACGGGTTCGACTCCTTCGCGAGTTCCGTCGGGTTCAACAAGACCCGGCCGGCCCCGGGCCGCGTCAGGTCGAAGTCGAAGTAGGCGGGCCCCTTCAGCGTGGGATCGAATGCCAGCTCCGGCGGCGTGATGCCGAGAATGCGGCATTCGAGCTCGAAGACCTGCTTCAGCACCGTCTCTTGTTCGTCCCAGTTCAGCTGCGCGAAGCCGCGAATGCGCTGGTGGAGGCTCGGGTCGCGTCGGATGGCCTGGATCAGCGCTTCCCGCTTGGGTTGGGATTCGCTTTGCAAGGCGCTGAGCATCGGCAGGGACTGAGGCGTCAGGGAGAAGGCCTCCGGCATGAGGGCTTGCACGTCGCGCCGGGCGAAGAACTTGGGATCGAGCGTTTCGCTGCTTTTCGCCTTGACGGAGGTCGCGCTGCCGCTCGCCATGGAAGTGGGAGCGCCACAGCCGAAGAGGAAGACGCTCGTGAGGAGGGCGATGGGAAGACGATGCATGAAGGCCTCCGTGCGGGTAAGGAAGAGTGGGACAATTCCCAGGATAGGGCCGAGCTCTTCGGGGCACGGAAGGGGTTGTGACACTTCGTCAGGTGTCCATGGGGGCGTGTCGTTACGTGCAGATCTACATCAATCGCGAGAGCTCGGTTTCGCTGCCGGATCAACTCAGCGCTCAAATCGGTCACATGATTGCTGCGGGCGCGCTTGCGCCGGGCGATCGCCTTCCCAGCATCCGAGCCCTGGCCCGTAAGCTCGGAATTCACCACAATACCGTTCGAGCCGCCTATCAAGGCCTCCAGGCGCGCGGCCTGCTGGTCTTGCTCCAAGGCAGCGGCGCCAAGGTCGCGGTTTTCGATGCGGAGCGCGACGCCTGGCTGGCGAGCTTTTCCTTGCGGGCCATGGCGAGCCAGTTCGTGGCGCAGGCGCGCGAGCGCGGGCATGGCGACGAATCGATCCTGGCGGCATGCCAGGCGGCGCTCGCGCCGTCTCCGATCGCGCGCGTGGTCCTGGTCAATCCGCATGAGGACCTGCAGACCCTTTACCTGCATGAGCTGGGGGAGTGGCTGGACCTACCGTTGCGCGGGATGACGGTCGAGGAGGTCGGGGAGGAAGACGCCGCCATGCGTACGACGTCCTGCTTCGTGACGTCGACCAACCACGCCCCGAGGCTGCAAGCGATGCTGGGGAGCCAGACGCCGGTCATCTCGCACCTATCTTCGCTGGAGCCCTTGCTGAACCGCGTGCGGGAGCTGCCTTCCGATGGGTTGATCGCGATCGCCTCGTTCTCCTCGCGCTTTCGCTTCCTCATCAAAGAGATGCTTTCGGCGATCTGTGACGAGAGCCAGTTGATCGACCTCCCCATCGAGGACGAGGAGCGCATTCGCGCGGTCGATCGGCTCTCGAACCTGATCGTGACCGATGCGCTGAGCGCCGTGACGTTGACTCCGAAATGCCGAAGCCCCCTATTTTGTTTCCGGCTGCTGGGAGGCGACCTTCGGGAGGAACTGACCAAGCAATTGCCGCCCCAAGCGATCCTCCCGATCTTCTAAGGGCCTGTAATCGGCAGGGGCCCCGAACCATGCGGTTCGGGGCCCCCTTCTCTGTCCAGAAGCCCTGGAATCGCCCCTGTTACGCCTTCAGCGCCTGGGCGACCGAGTCTTTGAGCGAGATCGTGGGACGGCCGGTCAGCTCGCTGAGCTGGCGGGAATCGTCGTAGAGCGCGCCCTGGGAGGCGCCGACGTCGGAGTTGGCGATCATGCTCGCCACGGCCTCGGGCAGGCCGACGCCCAGGAGCACGTCCTTGTAGGCGTTTTCGGGCATGTCGTTGTAGACGATGGCTTTGCCGGTCTGGCGGGCGACCTCGGCGGCCAGCTCGGAGAGGGTGTAGGCTTCATCTCCGGCGAGCTCGTAGATGCGGCCGGCCTGATCGGTTTCGGAGGTCAGCACGGCGGCGGCCGCCTCGGCGAAGTCATCGCGATTGGCCCAGGAGATGCGGCCCTCAACGGCGCTGCCGAGGAAAGCCCCGTGCTGAAGGGCGACGGGAACGCTGCCGAGGTAGTTCTCGGCATACCAGCCATTACGAAGGATGACGTAAGGAAGGCCGGAGGCCTTGATGGCGGCCTCGGTTTGGCGATGCTCCTCGGCCAGGCTCAAGGGCGACGTATCGGCATGCAAGAGGCTGGTATAAGCCAGGAGCTTGATGCCAGCGGCCTTCGCCGCCTCGATCACGGCCAGGTGCTGGGGGACGCGCTTGCCGATCTCGCTGGCGGAGATGAGCAACAAGGTGTCCACGCCCGCGAAGGCGCTCGCGAGGGTTTCGGGCCGGTCGTAGTCCGCTTCGCGGACCTCGACGCCCTTGGCGGCCAGGTCTTGGAGTTTCGAAGGCGTACGCGCGGTTGCGACAAGCCGCGAGGCGGGAACCTTCGCGAGCAAGGCCTCGATGATCCGTTGGCCCAGCTGGCCGCTGGCGCCGGTGATGGCAATCGTGGGAGAAGTCGTCATGGGGGATCCTTTCCTTTCGTTCAGGCGAGGCCTGAATGTGATACAGAGTAACTTACACGGTTACTTTTTGAGAAAAATGAGAAGCAGAGCCTAGCCTTTCCGCTGCGTTTCGCAGGCGAGCACGTCGTCGAGCACGCTGGCGATGGTTTGGCCGGCCAGTTCCGTTTCGAGGGCCTGCTGGGCGCGCGAGATCGTGCCCACCATGGCGGTTTGAATGTTTCGTCCGATCGGGCACGCCTGGCTAGGCGGCTCGTTGTGAAGGGCGAAGAGCTCCCCTTCGCTGACGGCCCGGTAGACGTCGAGCAAGGTGATGGCCGAAGCCGGTTGTGCAAGCAGGGCCCCGCCCCCGGCTCCCAACTGGGAGGTGGTGAGTCCCGCCTTGGCCAGCATGACGAGGAGCTTGCGGATCACCGCAGGGTTGGTATGGGCGCTGCCGGCGAGCCATTCCGACGTGACCGGCTTGCCCTGGCTTTGGGCGAGCAGGGTCAGAATATGGACGCTCACGATGAACCGGCTGCTGATAGCCATGGCCTCTCCTTTAGTGTGTAATCACAATAGCTACAATAAACCGGCCTGTCAATCCCCTTTCGGAACTTGGCTGCGCCCAATCAAAGACCGCCCACCGCTTTCAAAGCGGTGGGCGGTCTCCTGGAGTCTCGCTAGTTCTCCCAGCCGTCCTTGCCCGAGAAGGGGAAGGAGAAGGTGTCGGTAACGTTCTGGAAGATGCTGGACGTGCGGAAGGAGACGTCCATCACGCTTCTCGGGTTGATGGGGTTCTGGGGGGTCGTTCCCCCGATGTTCACCGGCTGCGTCAGGGTGACGTTCGCATCCAGGTTGAGGAACCACGAGACGCTCACCTTGTCGAAGGCCACGGAGATCGAGGGGACGTAGTTGCCGTTGAGGGTATTGTGCGTGGCGCCGTAGAAGAGCCGGCGCTTGGCGGAAACGTTGACCAAAGACACGCCGTAGAGGTTTTTCTTCACCATCGTGAGCGTCTTGTCGCTTTGTTTCGCGCCGGAGTAGTTGTCCCAGTTCGTATCCGCGGTGTTGTAGATCTTGGAGTCGAGTCCTCCCAGGTCGACGATGGGGCGACCGCTCTTGAGGATTTCCCAGGCCAACTTGGCGGCTGCGACGGCCGGGGCGGCCTGGACCTGGTAAGGCGAGGCGCCCTGCGCGGCTTCGACGTCCTTGGTGTAATCGGAGAGGGACTTCCCGCTCTTCTGGAAGGGAACCACGAAATCCTCGATGTTGAGCGACATGCTCTTCAGGTAGCGCAGGAGGTCTTCGAGGTTCTGTCCCTTGTCGTCCACCCCGTCGACATGGGCGTCCCAGTGGTCGCGCAGGAACGCCTTGAGCTCATCTACCGTCAGGGTGCTGCTTTCGCGCACGATGCTCTTGGCTTCGTCGGTGATGAAGTGCTGCTGCTTCAGGAGCAGGACGGGAGCGGTACCGCTCTTCATGTACTCCGGCGGAGGGGACGTCAGCGCGTCGAAGAGGTCGTAATGCGCGTACTCGGCGCGGTAGATTTCCTTGCCGTCGAGGAAGAGCTGGGTTTCCTTGAAGAGGCCGTCCTCCTGCGGAAGGGAGTTCGTCGTGGTCGGGGTGGCGCAACCTCCGACGAGGCCGAGGGCCAACATCAAGGGAATAAGGCGACGTGCGTTCATGCGGGCTCCTGCAAAATCGGGCGAGGCGGAGCTTCGTTCGCGCGACGGGTGTCGCCTCACGAACAAAGATGCGCGCGATCCTATCAAGCGTGAGTCGGACAAGCAAGAGGGCTACCCCCTTTCCACCGGGGGATAGCCCTCTGAGGCCGTGCCGAGGCTCTACCCGCTGGAGTCGGGAGGTTCACCCGTCGAAAGCGAGGTCGTGGCTTTTTCGTCGCTTTCCGGGGGAGCGTCGCAGGGGGGCTCGCTCGAAGGCTCGTGCGGCGGCTGGTCGGGCGGTATTGGGGCGATTTCGGCCCGGAGTTTGCCGCCTTCTCTGGCTTTGACGATGAGCTGATGGCCGGATTCCGTCTCGGCGATCAGCGTGGTATGGTCGGGGCTGAGCAGCAGGTGCTCGATTCGTTCGGGACCCAGTTCTTTGCTCAGATCGATGGGAGTGTCCGACAAGGTCGCAGCTCCCGCGGCATGATCCGGGTGGGGCGGCTCGGCGTCGACCACGCTCACGTGGTTGGGGTTTGCCGTACATTCGTAGATCAGCTTGGCGGGGCCGAGCGGATACTCGAGTCGCTCCTTCAGCACCATCGGAGCGCCGCATTTGCTGCAGACGGGGATCTCCTGACTCATCATCGGCAATCTGCCCTTCGTTTGCCGGGAATTCCCGACTCCGGGGGCTTGGAGTCGGGAGGCCCGGCGGCGAAACCGCATCGCGATGACCATGCCGGCGGCCGGTGCCCGCGGCTTGTCCATCCATTACATGGATCACTCTCCTGCGTTCCAAGGTCTTTGTAAAGATTGGAAGCGCTCGCTGCCTTCCCCTGGGCATCGCCTCGGTCGACATTTGCCTCGGCTTCTTGTTGTCGCGGGGCGTCTCGGGAGATAGAGTAGGTTCAAACCAGAAAGGACTTTGGCCCCGAGCCCGGCTTCGGCCGGATACCAGAGTCAGGGTCTGGCGAGGATCTCGCCGCCAAGGTGAAAACCTTGAACGGGACCTTCACCCCCCGTAATAGGGGATAATGGATTTAGAGAACCCGGGGCGGAAACGCCTCGGGTTCTTGCTTTGCGCTCCGGCCACCTGAGGGCCATGCCGGGACTCCCTGGCCATGGCTCCCTTGAGCATGGCGATCGCGTCAGTTATCGTGTTGCAAGACGCGTGTTTTGGGAAAAGGGGGAGAAGAGACGCTATGACGTGGCCTGAGCGTCGCATTGCCTAAGCTATAGTGAAGGTGCCAGCCCTCAGTTCCGACGTTCGAGTCTTGCTGGCGCCGAAGGACGAGGACTATGCTGGATCCGATGTTGACCTTTCGCTTCGATAACACGTTTGTGGGGGACCTGCCAGGCGATCCGGAAACGGGGCGCCACCGCCGGCAGGTCCATGGTGCCCTGTACTCCCGGGTCGATCCGACCTCGGTCCCTGCCCCGCGCCTGATCGCCTACTCGCAGGAAGTGGCGGCGTTACTCGGCATCGACCCGGCGGACATCGCCTCTGCGGAGTTCGCGAAGGTTTTCGGCGGCAACCTGCTGCTCGAGGGCATGGAGCCCTATGCCGCCAACTATGGGGGGCACCAGTTCGGCCACTGGGCGGGTCAGCTTGGTGACGGGCGCGCCATCTCGCTAGGCGAAACCCTCACCCCTTCCGGGACGCGCCAGGAGCTGCAACTCAAGGGGGCCGGCCCTACTCCTTACGCGCGAGGCGCGGATGGTCGTGCGGTTCTGCGTTCGTCCATCCGCGAGTTCCTGTGCAGCGAGGCGATGCATCACCTCGGAATCCCCACCACGCGGGCATTGAGCCTCGTCGCCACCGGCGAGGAGGTCATCCGAGACATGTTTTACGACGGCAACCCTCGGCCCGAGCCGGGCGCCATCGTCTGCCGGGTTTCGCCGTCGTTCATCCGCTTCGGCAGCTTCGAGCTACCTGCCGCCCGTGGCGACGTGGCGCTCTTGAAAAAGCTTGTCGATTTCACGATCCGGCGCGATTTTCCAGAGATCATGACCGGGGATTCGGTGGACGAGGAGGTCCGTGGGGAGTGGTTCGCGCAGGTCTGCGAGCGGACCGCCGTCATGATCGCTCATTGGATGCGGGTGGGCTTCGTCCACGGCGTCCTGAACACCGACAATATGTCGATTCTGGGGCTGACCATCGACTACGGCCCCTACGGCTGGATCGATAACTTCGATCCGGATTGGACCCCCAATACCACGGACGCGCAGCAGCGACGCTACCGCTTTGGGCAGCAAGTCGAGATCGGGCACTGGAACCTGAACCGGCTCGCGAATGCCCTCGTGCCCGCCTTCGACTCCACCGAACCCCTTTACGCCGGATTGGCTCGCTACGTCGAGGCCTTCAATCGGACGAGCCATCGCAACATCGCAGCCAAGCTGGGTCTGGCCGAGAGTCAGGCAGACGATCTCTCGCTGATGCAGGACTTGTACTCCCTGATGCAGCACGCAGAAGTCGATATGACGCTCTTCTTCCGTGAATTGAGCCAGGTGGATCCGGAGGCTCCGAGCCTGGATCCCCTTCACGAGGCGTTCTACGATCCCGAGAAGTTGCGCTGGGCAGCGCCTCAATTCGTGGACTGGCTGGCTCGCTACGCCGAGCGCGTCCGCCGAGACTCCCTCGCCCCGGAGGAGCGGCGTCTGCGCATGGCCATGGCGAACCCGCGCTACGTGCTGAGGAACTTCCTTGTCCAGGAGGCGATTGAGCGCGCTGAGCAAGGGGACGAACAAGGTATCCATGAGCTCTTGGAGGTGATGCGCCGTCCCTATGAGGACCAGGCAGGTCGGGAGCATTTTGCCCGGCGCCGTCCCGATTGGGCACGCCAGCGCGCGGGGTGTTCGATGCTGTCTTGCAGCTCGTGAGGCATGGGGGCGGAGAATAAAATTGCCTTGGCTTCTTGTTGTCGCGGGTCGTCTCGGGAGATAGAGTAGGTTCAAACCAGAAAGGACGTTGGCCCCGAGCCCGGCTTCGGCCGGATACCAGAGTCAGGGTCTGGCGAGGATCTCGCCGCCAAGGTGAAAACCTTGAACGGGACCTTCACCCCCCGTAATAGGGGATAATGGATTCAGAGAACCCGAGGCGGAAACGCCTCGGGTTCTTGCTTTATGCTTCGGACAGAGGGTACACACCAGTTAGACGCTCTTCCGGTGCCCACACGGCCGATTGGAACGGTTTCCATTCAGAGCGTCCTGATTCATGGAGGCTGGGACGTCCGTTCTCCGCTGGAAACGGCTTGGGCCTTGGTCAAAACCTGGCCGAGGATCTGGGCGATGTGCTGGGAGGACGGCCTCAGGGCGTGGCGCTAGAAGCCGCCATGGCCAGGCCCTTCTCTTCCATCGGGGCATGGTCTTCTTGCCACATGAGCTCGATGTCGATTTGGATGTCGACCGTATCCCCGACCAGTACCCCACCGCTCTCCAGCGCCACGTTCCAGAACAGTCCGAAGTCCTTGCGGTTCAAGGTGGTGGTCGCGTTGAATCCCGTGCGCAAGATGCCGTCGGGATCCTTGAAGGGGCCGCCCGCATAGCTCCCCTCGACGACGATGTCACAGGTGACGCCATGCATCGTGAGGTCCCCGTGGACACGGAACCGGTTTTGGCCCAGGGTCTCGATTTTGGTGCTCTTGTACAGAATCTTCGGATAGCGCTCGATGTCGAAGAACGCCTCGGAGCGCAAGTGGTCGTCACGTTTGGCGACATGGGTATCGATGCTGGCGACGTTGATCTCCCCGGCGAACGAAGAGCTCGTCAAGTCGTTGAGATTCAGGTCGATGTTGCCGTAGTATTCGTGAAACTGACCTCTGACCGTCGTGAACATCATGTGCTTGATGCTAAAGCCGACGTAGCTGTGCCGCTGGTCGATGACCCAGGTCATGTGAGCCTCCTTGCTTTCATCAGGAGGGAGCCCCCTCGCCAATGATAGTCGGCCCCGTCCCAGAGTCAACGAGTAGCCATCTCACGCCCACGGTAGGCGGGCCGCTTCGCTCGCCTGATAACCTTCGGACCAAGCCGGATCGTAGGGTACAACCTCGATTTTTTCGGGTTGTGGCCGGCCATGAACCCAAGGGTTTTCGTTAGGGTTGGCCCCTCGAGGGCTTCCTCGTCCTTGCTTGAATGTGATTTGTTTCCGTCATAACATTGATTATTCGGGGTTGCCTTCTAAATACCTCGCGACTCGAAACGTCCAAGCGTGGTCCGTGAATGAAGGGAACCTTGGAGACAGGCTCGTGGGCACGAGGACGTGAATGGGCAGAGGAGGGGCGAATGGCCGTCAAGACTTACGGCATCAATCACATCGCCATCGAGGTGACGGATATCTCGAAGGCCGTGGAGTTCTATACGGACGTCTTCAACCTGGAAAAGCTGGATGAGGGGGAGGGGGATGCGTTCTTCAAAGTCGGCGAACACCAGTTTTTGGCGATCTTCGAGGTCGACGAGGTCAGGCCGGATCGCGTCCGTCACTTCGGTTTGATGGTTCGTGACGACGTCCAACTCGCGGAGGTTCGGGAGAAGGTCTCGAAGAAATGGGGGCTGGAGCTGTATCCGAGGTTCAGGTGCGATTTCCATGACCCCTGGGGAAACCGCATTCAAGTGGGGGACTTGCACGACGAATCGTTGGTCTGGTTGCTCCCCTACCAGGAGGTCCAGAAAGCCGGCATCACGTTCGAAGGCGTCTCGGAATCGGCCCTTTAGATCGTTTCACCTTCACGAGCGACTGTTGGCCTAGGGGGAGCTCAATTCTCGGATGACGCGGCACGGGTTTCCCGCGGCAAAGACATTCGGAGGGATGTCCCGGGTCACGACACTGCCCGCTCCGATGGTCGAGTTCTCGCCAATGGTGACGCCTGGCCCGATGATGGCCCCTCCCCCGATCCAGACGTTGTTGCCGATGGTGACGGGCTTGGCCAGCTCGGGGCCCTTGATGCGCGCTTCGGCTTCGAGGGGGTGGGTTGCCGCGTAGATGTGAACCCCCGGACCGCAAAGAACGTTGCTTCCAATCCGAACCGGGGCACAGTCGAGGATGACGCAATCGAAGTTCATGTAGAGGCCGTCCCCGGCATCGATGTTGCTGCCGTAGTCACAGCGGAACGGTGGCTCGATCTCGATACGGTTCCCCACGCTTCCGAGCAACTCGCGCAACAAGTCCTCTCGCTCAGTCGACTGTTCCTCGGTCGTTTGGTTGTAGAGCCGCGTCAGGCGCCGGGCACGCTTGCGCTCGGCGGTCAGTTCCGGATCGGAGGCAAGGTACAGCTCGCCCTCCAGCATCTTTTGCTTCTCGCTTCGAACGTCCATGAGACCCTCCTCATACCGCTGGTCTGCCCCGTGCCCATGTTCTAGGACCTCCCCGATACACGGCAAGGAGAGAAATCACCAGCGTGACGTCTGAGAGGGCTCCAAACCGGTCGAGCGGGGGATCGGCTTTTCGTCGTTTTGCAAGACGTCCCCGTGCGGCGGGCCTAGGGACGATGTTCCTTCGGCTGGATCCTGAAGGTCGAGCCATCCTTACCATACCCAACGGGGTTTCCTCGATTGGAACCTGCGACGGGCACTCCATGCCCAACTCGCCAAAATCCGCTGAGACCGAGTAAGGAAAGACAGCCTCCTGGCGCAGAGGGGGAACCGTCAATCCGATTGATGCACGGGCTGGCGAATAGGCCAATCCCTAGCCCATCAGATGCTCTTAGGCCCCGATGGCTCGGGAAATGACGGCCAGAGGCTAGGTTGACAAATTCATAACTGACGGGTTATGAATTGTGTATGCCTGCTGCACCCGATGAACTCTTCCGAACCCTCGCGGATCCCACCCGCCGGGCCCTCTACGAACGCCTGGTCAGTGGTGGCGAACAGACGGTACGAGCCTTGACGGATTTCGCCGGTGTTTCGCAACCGGCGGTATCCAAGCACCTCGCCCTGCTCAAGATCGCGGGCCTTGTCCGCGATCGCCCCTCCGGGCGATCGGTCCACTACAGCGCCGACCCACAGGGTCTGGCTCCCTTGGTCGATTGGATGAGTCAGTACGGAGCCTTCTGGCAGGACCGCTTCGACCGACTTGAAGCCCTTCTCGAAAGGATGGATCCTTGACCCACGCAAAAGATGCGCCCCGCTCCTTGGTGATCGAGCGGGAGATGCCGCACCCGCCGGAGAAGGTCTGGCGGGCCTTGACGGAGGTGCCGTTGCTTGATGAGTGGCTGCTGAAGAGCGACTTCCAGCCGGTCGTCGGCCATAAGTTCAACTTCCGCAACGAGCCGATGCCCCAGTGGGACGGACTCGTCCACGGCGAGGTGTTGACCGTCTCGCCGCATGAGCGACTCGCCTACCGATGGGAGGCGCTCGGCCTGAACTCGGTCGTGACCTGGACGTTGACCCCCACTGAAGGCGGCACGCACCTGCGGATGGAGCAGTCCGGCTTCGGCCCCGAAAACGGCCATGCCTACCAGGGAGCCAAGTTCGGCTGGACCCGCATGCTCGATACCCTCTCCGGACTGCTCGCACAGATCTGATCCCTCGTCGAAGGCCCGCATGCTGCGTGGCCAGAAAGGAAGCTTCACGATGAACATCCTCTTGTGGGTCCTCCAAGCCGCGCTTGCCCTGCAGTCCTTCGCTGGAGGGGCCTACAAAATCTTCCAGTTCGACCAGATCGCGCAGATGCCGGTGATGGGCGCGCTCCCGCGCAGCGGATGGGGCGTGGTCGGTGCGCTCGAGATGGTTTGCGCGATCCTGCTCATCGTTCCGGCTGCCACGAAGTGGATGCCTGCCCTGACCCCGCTCGCCGCCGCCGTGCTCGTGCTGGAAAGCCTAGCCCTCGCCGTGTTGTACGGGCGGCATTCGCTGCAACTGTCCCCGACCAACCCGCTGGTCTACGTCGTCGTGGGGGGGCTGCTGGCGGCCTTCGTGGTCTACGGACGGTATGCGGCCCTCTCGCCGCAGGCCTAACGCTTCGCCCTCTTTAGAGCGATCTTCGTTGCGACAGGACGGCGAGCTTAACATCTTAGCCCCAATCCATGCGGTTCATGGCTAACGCTCGCTTTACTAACCTCAAGCCGCAGGCGCTTCGCAACAGCCGCAGGCGCTAGTCTGCTTCCGCGAGAAGCTTGAGGGCCTCCCCGGTACCGGGGAGGCCTTCAACATCCTTGAAGGAGCGGGCGGGCAAGAGGAGCAATCCGTAGCCCTACCCGCTAGCCGGGGCTAATTTAGACGAACAAACGCACTCACGCCTTCGGATACAGCAAGAGCTGCGTGCAGCGAAACATGGCGATCGTCTTGCCGCTTGCCTCGTCGACGACCTCGGCGTCCCAGACTTGGGTGGTCCGTCCTCCGTGACTCAGCTTCGCGATGCAGCGAACGCTCCCTTCCCGGGCGGTGCCCAGGAAGTTGGTCTTGAGCTCGATGGTGGTGAAAGAGGTGGCTCCCTCCGGCAGCGAGAGCATTGTGCCGTAGCCGCATGCCGTATCGGCCAGGGCCACGACCGTACCCCCATGGAGGAAGCCGTTGGGGGCCAAGAGCTCGGGGCGGACTTCAAGACGGTTCTCGTGAATCCCATGCTCTCCTTTCATGACCTCAATCCCTAGGAGGCCCGGCAGGCATGAGTTCCCAACGGTATTCAGCGCTTCGATCGAGATGACGGTGCTTGGCATTCAAACCTCCGATTCATGGGGGGGCGGTCCTGACGTTGAAGTCTTGCGGAGGCCCCGACTGCTCGCGGTATTCCGCGCCCGAACTCTCTCGGCATGCCGCCAGGATCCGGTCGCTGAGCTCCGGGTCGTCCACGGCGCGCGCGAGAAGCATGCCTCCGACCATCCGAGCCAAGAGGGAGAGGGCTGCCGCTTCCCGCTCCTGAGGATCCCCGAGGTCCAGCTGATCCTTGAGGAGGTCCAGCAACTTGGTGACGCTTTGCGTAAAAGACTGCCGAACATGCGGGGACTCACGGCTGATCTCGCCACCGAGCGACGGGATCAGACAGCCGAAGCCGGGCTGATCCCGGTGTTGAGGGCTCAAATAGGCCTCAATCATGGCCTTTAGGCCTTCGCCAGCAGGAGCGGCCGCGGAGACTCCCATCAAGCGCTCGATGGAGTCTGAGAAGGCATCCGCACAAGCCTCGACCAAGAGCGCCTCCTTGCTGGGGAAATGGGCATAGAAGCCGCCATGTGTCAGTCCCGCCTGGCCCATGAGCTCCTTGACGGCGACTCCGTTGAAACCACGCTCACGGAAAGCCCGCGAGGCGGCTCGCAGGATGGTCTTGCGGGTTTTGGCCGTTTCCGCTTTCGACTTCTTCATCGCTTCTCCGCTTGGCATGTCTCTTGATTGATGACATGAGTAATATTACGATCGACATATAAAATACGCAAGCGAGAGCCTTCAGCTTCCCTATTCACCGAAGATCTGAGCGACCGTGGGTGTCATGGGGCCCTCATCTTGCGGTCTGAGGGGGCGCGAGTTGACCTCGCATTCGGACCTAAGGCTGGGAGCCTGCTTCACGGGCTGCTTTTGAATTCGCGCCACGTTTCCCACTCGGCCCCAAAGCTCGCTTCCAATCGCAGGGCTTCCCCGGTGACCGGATGCCGCACCTCCAACTGATAGGCGTGTAGCCAAAGCCGTTGCACGCCCAGCCATGCGGCCAGATCGCGATTGAGCGGCCCCTTGCCGTGGGTGGCGTCGCCGATGATGGGGTGGGCGATGTGCTTCATGTGCCGGCGCAGTTGATGTCGCCGACCGGTCAAGGGGGATAGCTCCACGAGGGCGCAGCGGGTCTTGGGGAACTGACCTTGCGGCAGCGGCAGTTCATAGCGCTCGAGCGTCCTAAAACGCGTCAGGGCCTCTTGCACCTCCTCGCGCCTGTCATGCCGGTCATCGGGGATGCGACGTAGGGGATGGTCGATCATGCCTTCGTCGGCTGGCCAGCCGCGCACCACGGCGCGGTAGGTCTTTTTCAATCCCTCACCGGTTTCGAAGGCCTGGCCCATCGCGCGGGCGGTCAGGGCATCCAGGGCAAACAGCAGGACGCCGCTGGTACCTTTGTCCAGCCGATGCACCGGCCAGACCGGTTGGCCCAGCTGGTCGCGAAGCATTTGCAGCGCAAAGCGGGTCTCGCCCGCGTCCAGGCCGGTGCGGTGGACCAAGAGTCCCGGCGGCTTGTCCACCGCTGCGAGATAGTGGTCGAGATAGAGAATCGAGAGCATATCGACAGTATCGTAACCTACCCGAGCGTCCACGTGGAGCAGGCGACGGATGAAGCCTCTCGCTTGTTTGATCGTTCTGATGGCGCTGCCATGTATGACCGCCAGCAGGCAGAAGCCCTGCTGGCGGTCGATTCTCGACTGACGCCGGAAGCCGAATTGGCCTTGCTAGCGGCTCTTCTGGCTCAAAGCGTCGAGCAGCACTCTCGCGGCTACCGTCGCCCCGTCTTTGCGGATCGTGCCGGCCACGGCGATCGCCCGTGCTCGGGTCTCGGGGGCCAGGGCCGTCCTGAGCGCGGCGGATAGGGACTCGGTGGTCGGCGTCGGACCGTCATGCGCCGCGCCGATACCCAGCGCGGCCACCCGGCTGGCCCAGTACGGTTGATCCCCGATCTGGGGGATCACCACCTGCGGTGCCCCGGCCCTGGTGGCCGTCGTCGTCGTGCCCGCCCCGCCGTGGTGCACGACGGCCGCCACTCGAGCGAAGAGTGCCTGGTGGTTGGCCTCTCCGATGGCAAAGCAATCGTCCCCGTCATCGATCACGCCGAGATCGGCCCAGCCGCGGGAGACGAGCACGCGGTGGCCCTGTGAGCGGATCGCCTCGATGGCCATTTGCGCCAGGTCCTGCGGGGCGCGTATGCTGCCGAAGCCCACGTACACCGGTGGCGTGCCGGCCTCCAGGAACGCGTCCAACTCGGCTGGGAGGGGGCGTTCGTCCGGCAGGATCCAGGAGCCGGTCTGCATGACGTCGAGGTCCTCCGTCTCCTGCCAGGGGGCCAGAGTCGGGTCCGCCGCCAGCAAGGGGTCGGCAGTGAAGGCGTAGGCGTAGACGTTGTCCACCGGTGGCAGGCCAATCGACGCCCGGCGGGTGTTGAGCGCCGTGCCGAAAAGCTCGTTCGACCTCTGGAAGTTGAGCTCCCAAAGCGCCCGGTTGTCGGTCACGTCCGCCGGAAACGGTTGCCCCGGAAGCGGAGTCGGTGGCTGGTGCGGCGAGGGGAGAAAGATGGGACAGTAGGACGCATGGACGAAGCGGATGCCAAGTTTTTCGGCCACCGACCGTGCGCTGGCCGCAACGGGTAGCAGGCCGGACGCCACCACCACCTCACACCCTTCGGCAGCTTCGGCGACCGTCTCGAAGTACGCGGCCATCAACTCTTCCGCGATCCGGGGCACGTCCGCCGCGGTTGGCCGTGTCGTTCCGTGCACCAGTTTATGGACCGGTTGGCCTGCCGGCACCAGGGGCACGCCGACCTCGGCCACCCGCTCCGCGCAGTCCGGTGGCGCGCAAAGCCGCACCTCGGCGCCGAGCTCCCGCAACCGCACGGCGAGTCCCAACAGCGGCTCGACGCCGCCGCGCGAGTCATAGGTCAACAACAATACCCGCATTTCGCTGCTCCCTTCTACGGTGGTTCGGACAGGCTCGCGATTATGCGGCATGACCCGGGGCTTGCCGCAAGTCCCCCCTTGGGGTGTAACATGGAAAGTGGAGAGGGAGGGTTGGACGGACGACCTCTCGCGAAGCGGAAGCTTGAACCCTGCCGCGGTGCCGGCGACACCCCCACTCACCTTGAAGATCTCGAGCCGCGTGTTGGCCTGGACCCACGCGTGAACTGCCCTGTTCGCGCGGGTTAGCGTGGAGTTCGACGTCGCTCTACGCGCGGTCACGGGTCAGGCGTGCTGCTTCATGCGCTCGACGAGCTGGCACAGCGCGGCATGCATCTGCTCCGGCGGAAGGTGCAACCAGTTGCCATGGCCCGGCAAGACCCATTCGAAGCGGTAGTCCAAGAGGCGCTGCATCGAGCGGGTTTGTTCGGTCCAAGAGTACCAGCAGACCCCACGCGAGGCGCCGAGCGTCCCGGTGTTAGTGCCCCAGAGGTGGTCTCCGGCAAACAAGAAGCGATCGCGCACCAGCAAGACCATGCTGCCCCGGGTATGGCCAGGGGTCGGGATGGCGACGTAGCCTGGGGCGATCACAGTCGGCTCCACCCCTGACAGGACCCTCTCGGCGTCAGGTTGGGCGGAAAGGTCGGCTTGGTGGATGATCCGCTCGCTCCCGAAGCGCTCGGCATAGCGGGCAGCCTCGGCCACGTCGTCCTGGTGGGTGAGGAAGATGGTGCGAATTCCCCCCATGGCCTCGAAGCGTTGGACGAGGTGGGGAAGGAACTTGGGTGAGTCGATGAGCCAGTTGCCGTGTGGATCGTGGACAAAGTAACTGTGGCCGCCGTAGGACTTGGGGGAGTTGAAGCCGTTGTAGTAAATTCCTTCGTCTAGGAGCATGGGGAAGTCGCCCATGACTTCGCGGGCGGGATGGGGATGGAGCGTGCCGATGGATCCTGTCGGGCACGCGAGGAGGGCTTGCATGGCTTTCCGCTCGTCCTCCGGAGTTCCCGGCTGGGCAGCCACGTAAGAAGCGTTGGGCCCCTCGGCGAACGACTTCGGTGCAAGCAGGCGGCACGTCCCGCAATCGATGCAGGTGGCGTCCACGTAGAATTCCCCGGTGGCGTTCTCGGGAAGTCGTTGCTTGAGGGTCGCCATGGGTCACCCCCTTTCATGCCGTGTCCCCCGAGTTTACCAGCGTGGATGTCGCCATGCATGGGGCGGACCTGAGCGTTTCCCTTGGACATGCCGCTTCGCCGGCCAGGCGAAGCCTCCTGCCAAACCGGACGATGCCTTCACGCAACCCAGGGAAGGCGATACGGCTCATGCCAAAAGGTAGAAAAAAATACCGCCCATGGAGAGCGTCCATGATCGTAAGGCCAACCGTCGTTCAGTCGTTGACGGTCATGCCGGCCACTTCTATGATGACCCCGCGACCAGACCGAATAGGTGAAGCGCCATGACGGTCGTCGAGACCTTTTTGGGACTTATCGTCGTCCTGGGCGTGCTCGCATTGCTCGCCCCCAGGATACGGGTGCCGCTCTCGGTGATCTTGGTAGCGGCGGGCGCCATCATTGCCCTCGTGCCAGGCTTGCCCACGATTATCCTCGACCCCGAGATCGTCTTTCTCATGTTCGTGCCGCCCATCATCTACTATGCGGCGTTTTTCAGTCCGTGGCGCGACCTGCGGGAGAACCTGCGGCCGATTACCCTGCTGGCGAGCGCCCTGGTGCTGACGACCATGGGTTGCGTCGCTTTCGTCGCCCACCACCTCATGCCGGGTTTTTCCTGGCCTCTCGCCTTCGTGCTCGGAGCGATTGTCTCGCCTTCGGACGCCGTAGCCGTCGTCGATATCTTGAAGGATCTGCGACTCCCGCGTCGCTTGCTGGGCATCCTGAAAGGCGAGAGCCTCCTGAATGATCCGACGGCGTTCATCTCCTACCGCATGGCGGTCGCGGCGGTCGTCGCTGGAACCTTCTCCCTTTGGCAGGCGGGCGTCGCATTCCTCTACGTCGCCGTCGGCGGCATCCTCGTGGGCTTACTGCTCGGCAGGGCTCTCGTCTGGCTGCGAACCCGCTTGAACAATCCCGCGATCGAAACGACGACCTCCATGCTCACGCCTTACGCGGCATTTCTGGCGGCCGAAAAGCTGGGCGTGTCGGGCGTCCTCTGCGTGCTGATCGTTGGGCTCTACCTCGGACTGCAGCCTCGGCTTGCGTCGTCGGTGGCGCGCCTACAACTGACGGCGGCATGGGGAACCCTGCTTTTCATCTTGAACGGTCTGGTCTTCCTCTTGATGGGAATGCAGATTCCGCCCGTTATGCGCCGATTGACCGACCACTCCTTCGTCAATCTGGCTTGGGAGGCCGCCGTTATCTGCTTGACCGTTATCGGGGTGCGGTTCGTCTGGGTCTTCGCGAATATCTGTTACTCCTGTGCGATGGCGCGGCGGAGAGACTTCCCATGGGGAGAGCTTGTCGTGACGGCCTGGACGGGCATGCGCGGCCTCGATTCGCTCGTCACGGCCCTGGCCTTACCCTTGGTTGTCGCGTCCGGGGAGCCCTTTCCCCAGCGCGATCGCATTCTTTTCGTCACGGCCTGCGTCATCGTGGCGACCCTGTTGCTGCAAGGATTGACCATGCCGGCGCTGGTGCGACGGCTCGGGGTGAGCGACGTCGGGCAGGAAGATCGCGAGGAGGCGGAGGGGCGATATCTGGCGGCTCAGGCGGCCTTGATGCGCATTCAGGAAGAAATGGATCACGATCCCAGCCTCGCCGAGGTGGGGGCGGTGGAGCAACTGCGATCGCGCTATGAAGCGCGCTTGCCCCGCTATGCCGCGAAGATGCAGGGCGGAAGAGACGAGCGCTCGGAAACCCAAGTGGACGCCTACCACCGTCTGCTCAACGCGGCCATTGATGCCGAGCGGCAAACCATCCTCATGCTGCGAGACCAAGGACGTATCAGCAACGACGTGATGCATCGCATCGAACGCGACCTCGACCTGGAGGAAGCGCGCCACACCGGCGAGGCGCCCTGATCCCTGACTACCTACCTGTGAGTCCTTGCGGGTCAGATCTCGGCAGCCGATTCCCTCCGTGATTCCGCCTGTCCTCCTGTTTCCAGAACGGGAGAACGTCATTTGCTATGGTTTTCCGGTCGACCTAGGTCGACCTATAATGAAGCGTCGAGCCGCCAGCCGGATGCCTGTTAGAACGGAGTTGAACCCATGCTGAGACAGCAGTACGCAATTACGATTCATGCGCCGAAAGACAAGGTTTGGAAGACCATGCTGGAAGATGCGACCTACCGCGAATGGGCGAGCGCTTTCAGCCCCGGCAGCTACTTCGAGGGAAGCTGGGAGAAGGGCAGCGAGATCCGCTTTCTTGGCCCGGATCCGGAGACCGGTAAACTCGGCGGCATGGTCTCGCGGATTCATGAGAACCGGCCCCATGAGTTCGTCTCCATCGCGCATGTCGGCCTCATCGAAGACGGAAACGTCGACACGACGAGCGAGCGGGTAAAGCAGTGGGCGTCCGCCTATGAAAATTACACTTTCCAGGACAAGGGGGGCGGAACCGAGCTCTTGGTCGACATCGATGTCCTCGAAGACTACCTCGAGTACTTTGATGACGCATGGCCCAAGGCGCTTCAGCTGCTGAAGGCGCTGGCGGAGAAGTAAAGCCTAGACCTTTCGCGGCAAGCGATCGACAGCCATCCTTGACAGCGAGACGGGCCTTGTGGCAGGATCCGCAAGGTCCATCTCGAGGAGGTCCCGACCGCGATGTAATTCTGACATACGGCCATATCCCCAGAACGCAGGCGCGCCGCAAGACGGTCGTTGCCGACGTGCAATGCGAGGACCCGTATGTCACTTCTTTCCGCGAGCCGGACGACGTTCCGGCATCCGGCCATGCCGGACGATCTCTTCTCGGACGTCTCCTTTCACATTTCACCTGGCGATCGCATCGTCCTCGTCGGCCCCAACGGGGCCGGCAAAACGACGCTGCTCAAGCTCATGACCGGTGCACTCGAGCCCACCGAGGGGGCCATCGTGCGGCAGCGCGGGCTGCTCGTCGCGACGATGGAGCAGGTTTCCGAAGCGCCTTCCGATCGAAGCCTCTTGGCCCATGTCACGGCAGCCGAGCCGGATGGCGCCGAATGGCGCGCCGCGAGGGTGCTCGAGGGCCTGGGGCTGCCAGCCACCCTCCACGACGCGCCATGGGGAACGCTCTCCGCGGGCCAGCGCTCGCGCGCCATGCTCGCGGCGCTGCTCGTCGCCCCGGCGGATCTGCTTTTGCTCGATGAGCCGACCAACCATCTCGACGCGGAGGGGCGTAGCTGGCTCGAGGCCTGGCTACCCCAACAGGACGCCGCCATCGTGCTCGTCTCCCATGACCGAGCGTTCATCGAAGCCGCCGCCTCGCGGATTTTCGAGCTGCGTCGCGGCACGCTTACCGTTCACGAGGGCGATTACGCCTACTTCCGTGAGGCCAAGGCCCTTGCCGATCGCCAGGCCTGGTCGGCCTTCGAGGGTCAGCAGCGTCGCCATGAGGCGGCCTCGCGGGCAGCGGCGAAACGCACGGCGCTTGCTCAGGACGTCGCAAAGGCCCCGAAAGGCCCAGGACTAGGCGATAAGTCCTTTTACAAGGCCAAGGCCGCAAAGGTCGAGAAGTCGGCAAAGATGATCCAGGCCCGGGCCGAACGGGAACCCGAGGCTCCGAAGCCGGTCCTCGACGATGCCATTCCCGTCTTGGACTGGGGGTTCATGCGTCGATCGGGCGAACTGCCGCTTGCGGTCAGTGGGCTTGCAAAAGCTTACGGCGATCGCGGCCTTTTCGAGGGCCTCGGCTTCGACCTCGGGCGCGGCGAGCGGTTGGCCGTCCTCGGAGCAAACGGAGCGGGCAAGACGACCTTGATCCGCATTCTGCTCGGCCTCGAGCCCCCGGACGCCGGGGAGGTCGTTTGGGGACATGGCGCTCAGCCCGGCTGGTTCGGACAGGAGGCGGAGCAACTCGATCCGACGATTTCGGCGCTATCTAACCTGCTCGCGGTACGTCCCGACCAGGCCCGGGCCAGACTTCTGCTCGCATGCCTCAGATTACGCGGGGACCGGGCATTTCAGCCGGTAGGCACCATGAGCGCGGGGGAACGCGCGAAGGTCGCACTTGCCAGGCTCTTGCTCAGCGGCGCCAACGTCCTCCTCCTCGACGAGCCCACGAACCACCTCGATCTCGATACCCGTGAGGCCATCGAAGCGACGCTCGCGACGTATCCCGGTGCGATTGTGCTCGTGAGCCACGACCGACGCTTCATCGAGGCGATCGCCACGAAGACGCTCACCCTGGGGTCTCCTGAAAGGTAGGTTGGGGAGCGGAGATCCCGCTCGGATCGGCATCGCCGCGACCCTCAGTTTGCTCGACCGTTCCGGGGGAACACGGTGCCTCAGTTCCTCAGGGGCAACGTCTCCATGAGACGCTCTCGGACGCGCCATGATCTGCTTGATGGCTTGCCAGGATCACCGGCAAGGGCAGCAGGTCGCATCCCAAACGCCTTCCTGGAAATCCGAGCTTCGGCAAGAAAATGTGGCGGTTCTGCTGGAAAGTCCACCGAGTTCTCCGCGTTACGGTGAGAAAGTCGGGATTGGGTAACAATCCAGCCAAGGGTTCGAGGTCATGGTCATTCTGGAGGTGATCATGGATCACGTCTCGGAAAGCTCGCGCCGAAACTTCTTGCGCATGGTCGGAGCGGCCGGTTGTGGCTTTACGCTGGCTGCTTGCCTATCGACCGATCCCCAATCGGCCACAGGGAAGGTTTTCGCGCAAGCCGCAGCTGGCAAAGTCATGGCTGACGTTGAGGAAGTGCTTCCCGTTGAGGACCTCATGCGTGAGCACGGAGTCCTGAGGCGCCTCTTGCTCATCTATGGAGAGGCCACCAGGCGTTTGGAAGGTGGCCAGGGTCTGGATCCCTCCGTCGTTTCGGGCGCTGCGGGCATCATTCGCCGCTTCATCCAGGACTACCATGAGAAGCTGGAGGAGGATTACCTCTTCCCCCACTTCGAGAAGGCAGGAAAGCTGGTAGACCTCGTGCGAACGCTCAAAGAGCAGCATGAGGCCGGTCGCCGCGTTACCGCGACCGTCCTTGGTTTGGCCTCACCGGCGAGCCTCGCCGGCGAGACGAATCGAAAGGCCCTCGCTCTCCAACTCCGGAAGTTCATTCGGATGTATGAGCCGCATGCCGCACGGGAGGACACGGTGCTGTTTCCAGCCTTCCGCAGCGTCATCACCCCCAAGCAGTACGATGCGTACGGGGATCTCTTCGAATCGACGGAGCATCAGCTTTTCGGGCCAACGGGCTTCGAGGATATCGTTGGCCAGGTTGCCGATCTCGAAAAGTCGCTCGGCATCTACGAACTGAGTCAGTTCACGCCGTGATCCCTCAGGAGCTCCTGGTCGCTCTGGTCGCGCTTGCGGCTGGGGCGATTGCGGCCATCTCGGGCTTCGGTATCGGGAGCTTGCTGACTCCCTTGCTCGCGGCCTGGGTGGGAACGAAGGTGGCGGTGGCTGCGGTTGCCATCCCGCATTTCGCGGCGACGGCCTACCGATTCTGGCTCCTGCGGGCCCATGCCGACCGAAAGGTCTTGATGAGCTTTGGCTTGACGAGCGCTGCGGGCGGCTTGGCAGGTGCCCTGTTGCATGCGCATGCCTCCAATCCCTCGCTAACGCTCATCTTCGGGATCATCCTGGTCTTCGTGGGCGGCATGGGCATGGCCGGCCTTGCCGAAAGGGTGCGTTTCAGCGGCTGGCGCGCGTGGCTGGCTGGCGCAGCCTCCGGTTTCTTGGGGGGACTGGTCGGCAACCAAGGGGGACTGCGGTCGGGGGCCATGCTCGGCTTCGACGTCTCGAAAGAGGCCTTCATCGCCACGGCGACGGCGACCGGATTACTCGTTGACGTCGCTCGCTTGCCCGTCTATTTGGTAACGCAAGGGGCCGGCATCCTTGCTATCTGGCCGCTCGTCGTCAGTGCAACCCTTGGAACGCTGGTAGGAACCGTTGCGGGCGCCACCCTTCTTCGGCGGATTCCTGGGCAGCTCTATCGGCGAATCGTTTCGATGATCGTCCTCGTGCTCGGCGTGTTCATGCTGACCCGGGCAAACGCCTAGGGAGCGAGCTAAGGGAAGCTTCCTCGAATCTTCGTGAGACGGGGATGAATCCCCCTCGTTCTCGTAGCCATGAAAGCGCTGGGCATAGACGGGATAGCCTTTGGGCGACTTCACCCACCAGTTAGAACCCTGCTGGCCGTCAATTCGATAGCGGGACATGCCTCGCTGTCTACGATTCGACCGTCACGATCACCGACGTTGTCTTGCCGTCCTCGATTTGCGCACTCATTGTGGCTTCCTGAGAACCAAAGACCACGATGCCGAAGGGGCCGGTCTTCAAGCGTTCAAAGCGTACGACGCCCGCCGAATCGGTTTCACCTTGAATTGAGGATGGACACCTTGCGCCGGTTTTGACCAGCCTGGTCGCCACGACACTGGCGCTAGCCTGAGGTACACCTTTCACGTCCAAGACCTTGATCTCAAGGGTTCCCATCGGGGTGACCGCTTGCGTCCGAAACCCTGACGCAGGCACTTGAGGGTTGCATCCGCCTTCTTGGGGGGGTAGACCCAGTAGGTCTCTTATCCCTGAGCACCCTGATAACCCAGTTAAACCGGCGGTCATCGCCAGGACGACAAGGACAAGGGGCATCTGTCTTTGCTTTATCATGCGCTTCCTACAATCTAGCTTCTATGGTTCCAACGCTTTTTCGTTCTTCTCTTCCGCGATCCGGTAGGCATCCCAAGCGCCCCATGCCGAGAGTAGCGAGGCCCCTGCGATTGAGGTCAGAGTGATTCCGTTTCTGAGATTCTCTTGCCAGGGCACTGGTTCGCTTGCCGGACGTCGGCCTTGGTAGAGGGCCAAGTTAGCTGCCAAGGTCACCGCTGCCAATCCCATATCGATGCCGAAAAATGTGAAACCTCGCGTAGGCTCGCCGAGGTAGAAGTGACCAAGGCCGGGGGTGGGGTTTACCGTGACGAGCAAAGCGCCTGAGCGATAGGTCCCTTCGTTCGGGGCCCCCGATACGGTCAAAAGCAATGCCGATCCCAGGAGTGCTGGGACGTAGGTTAAGCCAGCCGCAAGCCACGGGTTGTAGGAGGCGGGAGGCAGCCCTTCTGTACGTGCACGGCTATCGTTCAGCCCAATCATGCCTGGCGCTGCCCAGAGGGATGCGTTTGAGTACGCATCGCTCTCAGCCGCAAAACGATCCTCCAAGCGAGCCCCTGATAGGGTGAGACCCGTGCCAATTCCAGGTTTGCTGGAGGCGGAACTTGCTGAGAGGTAGGGTTCAGACGCTTTTGCCGGAGCGGCTAGGATGAGACTCGCCATCGCTACGAGTGGAATGCAACGCATAGGACCTCCGATCGGGGCTATCGCTGGCTCATCATGTCTTTCGACCTGGATTCCCCATGACTTGTCCTACGAGGCGCCCCTTGCCACCAAAGCCCAGGAATTAATCCAGGGGCTGCTATGTGGTTGCTCTTCACTCGGAGCCGCTCGCCGTGCCGTCGCGCCCACGCCACGCGCGGGCTTCGCCCGCTCATTCGCGAGCGATCGTGAGCAACTGCGGAGGTGTTGCATCGGCCGGATAGATCAGCTGCAAGAGCACCTCGCGTCGGGATTGAGGGGGAACCTCAATCACCTCGAATGGCGGTAACCGCTGCCCCTGTTGCAGGGTGACGTGCGTCAGCCGGGTGACGTCCATGCCTCGCTCGTCCTTCCAATCCAGGCGAACGGTGCCACGAAACGTGACGGGAGGTTTCGGTGGCTCGAGGTAGGTAACCGTTCGTCCTGTCGCACTCACGGGATGCGACAACGACAGGGCATAACGGCGCGGCAGCACCTCGGGGTTCGATAGGGGAAGTCGCAGCCGGTAGGTCACCCCGTAGTTGCCGTGGGCCTGGTAAGCGGTCTTGGGGTAGCGCCGCAGCATGGGAGCGCTTTGGACCTGTCCGGTGCCCAGGCGATTCAGGTAGGTGGTTGCGAGCGGGTACCCCACGCCGGAGCCAGGCAGGGAAAGCGAGGCCGACTCCTCCTCCGTGCTTAACGCGTCTCCCAGCCAGTGGCTCCCGAGGCTCACTCCGGCCACACGACCGAACGTGAAGCCACCCTTCGGGGGAGGTTGTCCGGGGTCGAAGGGCGTCGCAGCTGCTTCGCGATCCCCCGCCAGCCGGCCTTGCCGGATCAACGCCTGGTAGTCGTCCAGTTGAGGGACGAGGAACTCACCGGTTTCGCTTCGCTTGGCGAAGATCGCAACTTCTGAGAGGTAGACCGGCCCATCGCTCTCGAAATCGGCGAGAACGGTCCGCCCGTTTACCGGTGGGAGGGTTGTGACGTCGGTGGGAATTGGCCACTGGTAGAGGAGTTTGGATTCGCGGGGCTCCAAGCGGAACGGATCAAGTGGAAGGTTGGACTTGCCGAGTAGCAGCTCGGTGGCAACGCGATCGCCTGGCCCTGCGTAGACCGCGCCTTGCGGGTTGGGCACGATAGGGTCTAGGGGGCTGAACGGAGCATCCGGCTGGCTGAGGTAAGACGCACCCCTGGTCGGCCTGATCGTGCGCGGCTGGTCGCTCAGGCTGGTCGCGACCAGCCCGACATAGAGAAGCCGCTCTCCGGGCGTTTCGTCCTTGGCGATATGGTGGGAGAAGTACGAGAACTTCCCCTCGAAGGCGTAGTCGAGGAAGGCCTTCCCGTCGGCCTCAGCTCGGGGGGGCAGGGTCGAAACCAGAATCCCCTCCTGCTGGATGATCCCAGGGCTGTTGCTGTTGAGCACCGGAGTCCCGTCGAGGCCGCCAGGCAGGGGAAGGAGCGGCCGTTCAATCGTCACGGGAACCTGCGGGCTCGGGCTCACCTGCTGAGAGGGAGGCATCTCGGCTTGCGGCGGGGCTTGCTGGTGGCGAAGCGCGCCGCATCCCACCAGGAACGAGAAGACCAACAGCAGAGGCGTCCGAGGTGACCTGGGAGGCACGAAAGAACGAATACGCATCGAGGGTCTCCTGCCACGATGGGCGGAAAACAGATGTGGCATGTAACGCCAAGGGCAGCTTCGTGTCTTCGTTTCGATGAAGCCGCCACTCGTAGGATCATACGCTCCGCCCTCCGTTTCGCCCAGTTGCTCTTTGCACGACCTGGCACCGAGGGCCCGGAAGTTTCCTCGATTGGCCCGCCGATTTGAGGCCGGCAGGGCACCCTCAGTGCCGCCTGCACCTCCTCCTGCCGTCGGGAATGCGTTCGGATGCCAGAAAATAGACCGCCAGCAGGGATTCTGCCTGCTGGCGGTCTATTCGATATTCTCCTTGCGGAGGTTCAGGTCGGCGCGGCGGGATAGTGCCTCTCGTTGAGGCAGCCCATGCCAGGACCATCGCCGTTCAACCACTTGTCTTTTGCGCGTCTGCCACAGTCTTGGTGAGGCGTAGCAAGAGGGAATCAAGGATGGTTTGGAGGTGATCGCGCTGGGAGTGATCAAGGTTCGCAAATACAGCTTCTACGACCTCTTTTCGGCAAGCACTTGACACTCGAAGCACTTCCAGCCCCTTCTCCGTAATGGAGATCGTCTTAGCGCGTCGATCATGGGGATCAGGCATCCGAATGGCCAGACCCTCATGCTCCAGCGTATCGACCGCCTCAGTGATACTGCGAGGCGCAAATCCGAAGTGATTGGCCATGTCGATCGAGCGGCATGGTCCGTGCTCGCTCAACATGGCCAGAAATCGATACTTCGCGAGTGAAAGCCCTGTCTCGGCCAACGCCGAGTCGAGACGGCGGCGGATCTGGAGATGTACGGCAAGTAATTTGTCTGCGAGTTCAAGGGTGCTTGACACGGTCTCTCCTTAAGGCATATGCTGAGGTTGCCTCATGATGAGGTATTAAAATCATCATACCGCCAAATCTCCGGGTTGTCACCGGTTATGCGGCCTACTGGCGACCCATCGTTAGTTGAGAAGGAGGCCCGATGCCTCATCAAATCACCAAGATCATCCACCCGCTGAAACTACGACGCGTGATCGTTAAGTCTATCGAGCGTCCTTACCGGCACGTTGCACGGATCGTGTTTATGGGCGACGAGTTGGAAGGATTCGTCAGTGCGTCTCCGGAAGACCACGTTAAGCTATTCTTGCCTGCTGAGGGCCAACTCGAGCCGACTTTGCCGACCCTTGGCCCTGAGGGCCCCATGGTTCTCGATGGCGCGACGCCCCCCGTCATGCGTGATTACACTCCCTTGCACTTCGATGCTACGGCGCGCGAGCTCACGATCGAGTTTGTGCTGCATGGCGAGGGACCGGGCGCCCGCTGGGCCAGCAAAGCCAAACCCGGTGATGTTGTCGGAATTGGCGGTCCTCGTGCTTCAGCAGTCATCCCCTACGATTTCGCCGGCTACCTGATCATCGGGGACGAATCCTCCCTGCCTGCCATTAGCCGTCGGCTTGCTGAAATGCCTTCCGGCATTCCCGTCACGGTGATCATCGAGGTTGAAGGCCCAGAGGATGAGCGTCAGTTTGAGTCGGCAGCCAACGTTCAAACCCATTGGCTGCACCGTGGTAAGACTCCACCGGGAGAACCGGAGACCTTCTTGTCGACGGTTCGCTCCGCACCGTTTCCCCCAGATCCCTTCTACACCTGGGTCATGGCGGCGGAGGATGTCGTTCGGGCCGTGCGTCACGTGCTGACGGATGAGCGCAACGTGGATCGGGCTCTGATGTACGCGAAAGCCTACTGGAAGTAGGCATGGGCCACCAAGCGCCAGTCTCTGCGCTGAATATACATCAATAAGGAAAGATGGCCTACCGGGCTTCTAACGGTAGGCCATCTTTCCTTTCACCCTCACTAGATTGAACGAGCAGTTCGTGAAACCACGCTTTCTCGCCTCTCCCCCGAGTGGGGGTGTAGGTCGGAGCGGCGGGATGGGTACTCTGTAGGGGTGCCCCATGCCACAATGGCCCAGGATCTTGTCCACGAGCTGCTGAGTGAAGGTTGAGCTATTCCTTACTTGATGACGGGAGGCCTGCGAGAGCCTGGCGAACGCGCTCGAAGAATGCGCTATCCGCATGTAGCTTTATTTCGAAGTGTTGCTGGAGGAAACTCTTGCTCAGACTATCGTAGATGGGGGCTGGGAGATCTTGTAGGAATAGGGCGGATACAAATGCCACAGGCCTGCCCTTGAGCATGAAGTAGCTGGCGCCAGTTAGCATGCCAGGCAACGAGCCGCCCTTGGTGCCGTATGTGTCGAAGGCTTTCTGATTTCCTTCGAACTCCATGGGCCACTCCAGATAAGGTTTCATGAGGTTTACCACGGCCTTCGGGAGCCGTGCTTGGTAAACCTTGGCCATTAAGTTCGCATAGCCGCGGGTCGTTCCGCGTGGATTGGCAACTCTAAAAAAACGCTGCTGCTGGTCATAGGAAAGCGCCCAGCCGCCTCCTTTCAGCCAGCGGATCTCATTGTCTCGAAAGCCTGATTCTTGTCTCAGTCGCAAGGCCCAACGGTGGGCCTCATTAGCGAGGTCTTTCCTGGAGAAGGCCTCATAGTGGTTCAAGCGCTCCTGGGGATTGCCCTTCATCGTGTGGTTGTACGACATCAAGGTCGAGCCAGTGATCGGAAAGGGGGGCTCGTCGTGATTCATTCCGAGGCGCGACGGAGCCTTTTCGAGATGCTCGCGGCCAAGTCGCTCGATGAGGTAATCGGTCGAGGCATTATCACTCCAGCGAATCATCGCATGCACGACCTCGCTGAGAGGGAGCCGGTTCGACGTATCGAGGACCCCGCGCTTCTTCCAGTCTTCGTAAGCCTTCATCGCCGCTCCGCCGTCTCGGCCGACGAGGTAAGCAAAGACTTCATCCAGGGCAACCCGCTCATCGGCGCGCAGTCGGCCTTCGGCCACTTGATGGGCGTATTCGTAGAGCACGAGGATCTTGACCGTAGAGGCCAGCGGTTGTGGTGCGTCCGCGCGGTGAAAAATCCCTGATTGAGGATTGTCTACCGAAAAAGCGGTAAGTGAAGCCTTATCAGGATGAGCGACGATGTAATCGAGCAGATCCTCGGGGGTCACGAGGCGACTTTCCCAATTTTGCGCTTGCATTCCAGCAACTGTGGACTCGGGCGCACGCAGCTCGGCTGCGCTGGCACCGTCGGTGGCTGAAATTGATATCGCGAAGATGGCCATCAGCCTGATAAGCATGGTCGGCAACGTAAAGCCCTCCTCATGTTGCATCTGCAAAATTGCTTATCGGGATGAAGCGCCGCTCCCTTGCGATTGGCGGCCTTACGACATGTGGCCTGGCGGGGCTTGCATTCTTGCGTTCCCGAACGAAACCCAAACAAAGAAAGACCGCCAGCAGTTAGAAGCCCTGCTGGCGGTCCATTCGATATTCTCCTTGCGGAGTTTCAGGTCGGAGCGGCGGGATGGTTACTTTAGACCAGGCACCCCATGCCCCAAAGATCCTGGACCTTGTCCATGAGTTGCTTTTGGGCTGCCCGAATACGAGAGTTTGACCGGAAGGTTTGGTCGCTCAAGGGATTCGACGGTACTGCAAGGAAAGCAGTCGAGGAGCCTTGCTTGGGACGCCGCCTGACTCAGCAGGCTCATCGTACCATTCGTCGATACGTTCGACGGCTAGTCCTGATGCGATCGCTGAGTTAACGTACTCCGAGACCCCGTGATAATAGACCGGTGGCTGGATCCCTTCACCAGTGTCGAACTCGATGAAGTGCGCCTTGGCCCCCAAGATTTGCTTGGTCGGGTGCAGTTCACAGACAAGCATGCGTCCGCCCGGACGCAAGGCGCGATGCGCCTCGGTGAAGATGAAGTGGAGATCTTGAACGTGCTCCAAGACCAAGTTACCTAACACAAAGTCAATCGAGGAATCGGCGACTGGCCACTGTTCGAGAAGATTGGCCTGAGTGAAATGAACCGAGGGTAAGCTAACTCGCTCTCGAGCTTGTGCCAGCATACCTTTCGACAGATCGAGGGCTTGAACAGATTTCGCTACGCCACTAATTACCTCCGTATTCTTGCCAGTCCCACAGCCAATCTCAAGAACATCAAGTCCAGAAAACTGGTTGACTAGAGACTTGGTAACGGCAAGATCGAGGTCACGGGTGGAGTTGTCTTCCGTGTCGTAATTACGACTCCACAGATCGTAGGCTTGTTGGACCAGGGCTGAATCAGACGTCATGGCTACCTCCTGCGCCGTCATCGTAGCATGTGCGCGGGTCTAAGCGATTGAGAGAACCTCGTCGCGAGGACGGCCAAGTCTCCGGAGCTCATGCCTCTGATGAAGGGGGGGCGACACGGAAGAGAAGCACAAAGTCTGCAGATGGACAAAAGAAAGACCGCCAGCAGTTAGAAGCCCTGCTGGCGGTCTATTCTTGATTCTCCTTGCGGAGATTCAGGTCGGAGCGGCGGGATTCGAACCCACGACCCCCACTACCCCAAAGTGGTGCGCTACCAAGCTGCGCTACGCCCCGACAGTTTCCTAATTTCCTTTTGGGGAAGGAAACATTAACTTGGGGTGAACCCAAGCCAGAATTGAAGTATAGCAAAGGCCATTTTTAAATGCAAGGGGTTCAAGCGTGACTTCTTGCAATCGATTTACCGCCCTTGCGTTCTGGAAGGCAGCCGCCGCGCGAAACTGAACGTGCGCCTTTTCCTAAACGACCTGCTGACGCCGATCTTGCGCCTGTGGACTCGAGCGGTGCTTGTCATGCGGCCCAATCCAGGCAAGCTCGAAAGTTGGGCGACGGGAGGTTCAGCCGCTTGAGGGGCGGGTGAGAGGCCCGCTGCGAGGGCTGCCAAATCAACAAAAAAATCCCCGCCCTCGAGAAGGCGGGGATGTCGAGTGGCCAGGGGCAGAATCGAACTGCCGACACCGGCATTTTCAGTGCCGTGCTCTACCAACTGAGCTACCTGGCCGCGACAAGAATCAAGTATATCAGGCTCTTAAGGCTTGTCAAGCGTTTGATTAATGGCTTTCCGCCGATTGGCTACCCGCTCCCCGGCATGGGGACGCGAAAAGCCCGATGCCGACCGGGATTTCCGCCGTCTTTCGGTTGCCTTGAAGCCCCGGATTTGGTACCTTGGGAAATCCCCAGCGTAGCTTTTCCAGCCCGTGAGGGCGCCCATGGAGACGATGATGGCCCAGCCTACTTACTACATCACCACCGCGATCGATTACGTCAACGGCCCCCCGCACATGGGCCATGCCTACGAGAAGATCGCCGCGGATGCGATCGCCCGCTATCATCGTCTGCGCGGAGCCGATGTCTTCTTCCTCACCGGCTCCGACGAGCACGGTGTCAAGATCGAGCGCACGGCCGACGCCCAGGGCCTCGACCCGCAGACATTCACCGACCAGGTCGTCGACCAGTTCAAGGCCACCTGGGCCAAGCTCGGCATCTCTTACGATCGCTTCATCCGCACGACCGACGCCGATCACAAGGCCGTCGTCCAGGGGATCTTCAAGCGCCTGCTCGACCAGGGTGATATCTACAAGGCCAAGTACGAAGGCTTCTACTGCAAGGGCTGTGAGGAGTTCAAGAACGAGCGCGATCTCGTCGATTCCTGCTGCACCGTGCACCAGACTCCCGCCGAGTGGATGAGCGAAGAGAACTACGTCTTCAAGCTCTCCGAGTACCGCGATCGCCTCCGGGCCCATATCGAAGCCAATCCCGGCTTCATTCAGCCTGATTTCCGCGCCAAGGAAGTCCTCAACCTCCTCGAAACTTTCCCTGACGTCTCCGTCTCGCGCCAGTCGGTCAAGTGGGGTATTCCCGTCCCCGGCGACGAGTCCCAGGTCATCTACGTCTGGATCGACGCGCTTTCCAACTACCTGACCGGCATCGGCTACCCCGATGCTCCTTCCTTCAAGAAGTACTGGCCCGCCAGCGTCCACCTGATCGGCAAGGACATCGTCAAGTTCCACGCCATCATCTGGCCCGCCATGCTGATGGCGCTCGACCTTCCGCTTCCCGAGCAGGTCTTCGGTCACGGCTGGGTCCTGATGGGCGGCCAGAAGATGGGCAAGTCCACCGGCAACGTCACCAGCCCCGACGCCCTCGCCGACGAGTACGGCGCGGATGCCATCCGTTACTATCTCCTGCGCGAGATCGCCTTCGGGCGCGACGGCGAGATGAACCAGGAAGCCTTCGAGAACCGCGTCAACGCCGACCTCGCCAATAACCTGGGCAATGCCCTCAACCGAACCCTGACCATCCTCGAAAAGAACTTCGAGGGGCGGGTGAGCCCCCGTCATGCGGCCATCGAGGGGGATCTTCCCGCCAAGGTCGCCGATGTCCTCGTCCGGGTCGAGGAGCGCATGAGCGCACTCGCCCTCGACGAGGCCCTCATGGTCATCTGGGAGCTCTTGGATGCCACCAACAAGTACATCGACTCGACCGCGCCCTGGGCGCTCGCCAAGGCCGGCGATCGCGAGAACCTGGGAGGCGTCCTTTACGCCGTTCTCGAAGCCCTGCGGATCGCGAGCATCGTCGCCAGCCCCTTCATCCCGACGCTGGCCGGCAAGATCTGGGAACAGCTGGGCCTCACCTCGCCGCTCTCCGAGCAGCGCTGGACCGACCTCGTCTGGGGCCGCCTGCCGGAAGGCACGCAGACCCAGAAGCTGGGCCCCATCTACCCGCGGATCGGCGCCGAGCTCGCCGGAGCCAAGAAGAAGGCATGACGACCTTCATCGATTCGCACTGCCACCTCGACATGCTCCCCGAGTGGGTCGAGGGGCTGCCGCCCGAGGAGCACGACCGCAACATTGACGAAGCTGTATCGCGGGCGCGCGAGGCCGGAGTTCGCTGGATTCTCAACCCCGGGGTGACCTGGGCCGAGTTCCCGCGCGTCAAGGCGCTGACCGAACGCTACCCGAACGTCTTCGTCGCGGCAGGCATCCACCCCCACGACGCGGAGACCTGGACCGACGGCTCCATCGAACGTCTGAGGGAGTTGGCGAGCCACCCTCGGGTGGTCGCCATCGGCGAGTGCGGGCTCGACTACTACTACGACAACGCCCCGCGTGAGCAGCAGCAACGGGCCTTCCGCGAGCAGATCCGGGTCGCCAAGGAGCTGGACCTTCCCCTCATCATCCACACCCGGGATGCCGAGGAGGACACGATGCGGATCCTGGAAGAGGAAAACGCGACAAACGGCGTCTTCCACTGCTTCACGGGCTCGAAGGAGCTGGCCCTGGCCGGCATCCGGCAGGGGCTGTCCATCTCGTTCAGCGGGGTGGTCACCTTCAAGAAGTCCGAGGCGCTGCGCGAGGTCGCCCTCGAGGTTCCGCTCGATCGCTTCCTCATCGAGACGGATGCCCCGTATCTCGCTCCTCCTCCGTACCGCGGCAAGCGCAACGAGCCTGCCTACGTGGTGAAGATTGCCGAGACGTTGGCTGAGGTCAAGGAGATGAGCGTCGAGGACGTCGCCGAGCATGCCACCCGGAACACGATCCGGCTTTTCAAGCTCCCGGTCGATTTCTAGCGAGGAGCGCGCCGCGGGCTGGTGCAGCCGGCAGAGACGTTAGAGCTGCTTCATGAGCCAGTCGAGTTTGCCTTCGGCGTGGAGGGCCTTGAGCTTGGTGAGCTCGTGCGCATCCAGCCAGAGCCCCTGGCAGGCGCTGCAGATGTTGATCTGAATCGGAGGCGTCGCGACCAGCACGGCGACCGCACCGCAGCGCGGGCAGCGCATGGGGGCCTCGTCCTCCGGGCAGGCCGGTGTCCCGCTTTCCACGGGGGTGGCATGCGCCATCGCGCCCAGGATCGGCTCCAGCTCCCCGGCGTCCAGCCAGATTCCCGTGCATTGCGGGCATTGATCGACCTCGACCCCCAGGAGGATCTTGGGGTCGAGCTTGGCGGAATAATGTCTCGGGCACCTCATGCGACGCTTCTCCTTGAAGGATGTATACCCCGAATTTCCCTTCACCCCGAGGCGAGCCCGTGAGGCGCATGCCCTGGCCAGCCGCGTCCAGGCTGGTAAGATGATGAAAAGACCAATGGAAGGACCATCGCCATGACCCGCGCCACCCGCTTGTCTCCCAAGGAGAAGGCTCGCATCGAGCGCCTTCTGACGACCCTCGAAGCCCATCATCCGAACGCCACCACCGAGCTCAACTTCGGAAACACGTTTCAGCTCCTGATCGCCGTGATCCTCTCGGCCCAGTGCACCGACAAGCGGGTGAACATGGTCACCGAGGGCTTCTTCGCGCGCTACCCGGACGCCGAGGCCATGGCGCGCCTCGACGAGCTGGAGCTGCTCTCGGAGATCAAGTCGATCAACTTCGCGCCCACCAAGGCCAAGAACATCTACAAGACCATCCGGATGCTGCTGGACCTTTACGGCGGGGAGGTCCCGGGCACTCGCGAAGCTCTCGAAGCGCTGCCGGGCGTGGGGCGCAAGACGGCGAACGTGGTCCTGGCGACGGCGTTCGACGTGCCGGCTTTGGCGGTCGATACCCACGTCTTCCGGGTCTCCAAGCGCCTAGGCATGGCCAAGGCCGAGACCCCCGAGGAGACCGAGCGGCAACTCGAGCGCCTGATTCCCCGCGAGAAGTGGTCGCTCGCGCATCACTGGCTCATTCTGCATGGCCGCTACACCTGCACCGCGCGCAAGCCGATGTGCGATCGCTGCCCCTTGACCGCGGATTGCCCGGAGTACGCGCGCCTGACCAAGCCCTCGCCGGCGGCAAAGGCACGACCCACTGCTAAGGCCGCTACCAAGACCGCTGGGAAGACCCCCAAAAAGAAAGCCGCCCAGGCGCAGTAGCGCGGGCGGCTCAATGGGGGGCGGGGGTTTCGGCTACTTGAGCTTGAAGCCGACCTTGTCGAAGGCTTCCCGAACCGGAGCGTAGTCCGCGGGCTTGCCTTCCACGAAGCCGTCCACCTGGTAGATTTCGCGAACCTTCTTGCGGCCCTCCGGAGTCTCGGAGAGGCGGAGGAAGATTTGCTTGATCTGGTTGGCGATCTTGGGGTCGAGATCCTTGCGGATCGCGATGTTGTCGCTGGGGATGGGCTTGGTGACGGCCACGAGCGCGATCTTTGCCCGGTCGCTGGGGTTCGGGAGGGAGTTGTTCCAGGCCGAGTCCTTGCCGAGAGGGTCGTTGGTGTAGGTGGCTGCGGCGTCCACCTTGCCATGCAGGACGGCGAGCACGGCGGCGTCGTGGCCGCCCGCGTAAATCAGCCGCTTGAAGTGCTTTTCGGGGCTGATGCCCGCGTTGAGCAGCATGACCCGGGGGTAGATGGCGCCCGAGGTCGAGACGGGATCCACGAAGGCCACGGTCTTGTCCTTGAGATCCTGGAGCGTCTTGACCTTGGAGTCCTTGCGGGTGATGATCGCCCCGTGGTACTGCGCGTGGCCGTTGAAGAACGACTTGAGGATGACCTCGGCGTTCGCCTTGCGCTCGGCGAGCACGTAAGCCGCAGGCGGGAAGAAGGCCACGTCGATCTTGCCGGCGCGCATAGCCTCGATGACGCCCGTGTAATCGGTGGCGACGAAGGGCTCGACCCGCATCGGCATCTCTTGGCTCAGGAGGTCGACGACGTCCCGGGAGGTCTTGGTCAGGTCTTGAAGGCTTTCCCAGGGGGCGAAACCCACTCTTAGGGTCTTGGGCGTATAGGCTTGAACGGGAGCCGCCAACAGGCCAAGGACAAGTCCCAGGATGAGCCAGGTTCGTTTCTGCGTTGCCAACGTTTCCCCCTCGGTGAAAGCAATCGGTGGTTTCCCGCCTTCTTCTACCCGGATTCCCCCCAAATTACCCTCCCCCGAAGGCTCCCTTGATGTGACGGATGATAGGGGCGTCGCCCGGGAGCAGGCGCACGTCCACCACGTCGAAGCGAAACGGCTGGTTGCCGAGGCCATGCTGGGAGAGGTAGTGCTGCCCCAGCCGGATGAGGCGCTCTTGCTTGCGGGAGGTGACGGCCTCGGCGCCGCTGCCGCAGCGCAAGCTCCGGCGGGTCTTGACCTCGACGAAGACCCAGCACGGGCCGTCGCAGCCGATGAGGTCCAGTTCGCCGAGGGGAGAGCGGTGGTTGCGTGCTATAATCGAGTATCCGAGCCCTTCGAGGTGCTCCGCGGCGAGGGTTTCGCCGTGACGGCCGAGGTCGATGCGGCTCATGCCTCTCCCCTTCCTTGCGACTATCGGATGACGCGTGGCTCTACCTAGCAACCTCTCTGATTCGAGGCGCTCGGCCTCCTTTTGGCTTCAAATGGGCGTCCTTGCCCTCTTGCTCGTCGTCGTGGCCTTCCTGGCGATTCGCTGGGGTGCGGTTGATTTATCGACGAGGCAGTTTATCGATCTTATCATGGGCCATGCCGAGGCCTCAACCGAGGCGGCGATCCTCTGGGAGATTCGCTTCCCTCGGGTCCTGCTGGCCCTGGTCGCGGGCATCGGCCTGGCGGCCGCCGGAGTGACCTGGCAGGGAGTCCTGCGCAACCCGCTTGCCGACCCGTACCTGATCGGGGTCTCAGCTGGAGGTGCGCTGGGGGCGGGACTCGCGCTCTTCTGGAAGGGAGACTTGCCGCTGGGAACCCAGACCATCCCCGTGGCCGCCTTCCTGGGCTCCCTCATGGCGCTGGCGCTGGTCTGGAGCATCTCGGGGCGCGGCGTGAGATTCTCGGTCGAGCGGATGCTCTTGGCCGGGGTCGCGGTCGGCTCCTTCCTCTCGGCCATCCTCTCGATGCTGGTCTTCTGGAACCAGGAATCGCTGACCACGCTTTACTTCTGGATGCTGGGAAGCTTCTCGGGCCGGACCTGGGAAGACCTCACGCTCGCTTTGCCTTACCTCGGCATCGGATTGGTGCTGGTTTTCTGGCAGCTTCGCCACCTCAACGTCTTGCAGCTCGGCTCCGAGCGCGCGCGCGGGCTGGGAGTGGATACGGCGAGCGTTCAGCGCTGGCTGATCATCGGGGCGTCGTTGGTAACGGCCTCGGTGGTGGCGGTCTGCGGCATGATCGGCTTCGTGGGCCTGGTGGTGCCGCACCTCACCCGCTTGCTGGTCGGGCCCGACTTGCGGAAGGTGCTTCCGGCCTCTTGCCTCTTGGGGGCCATCCTCCTGGTGGGAGCGGATCTTGCCGCACGGACCCTCTGGGCCCCGGCCGAGATGCCCGTGGGCGTGCTCACGGCCTTGCTGGGGGCGCCGTTTTTTCTCTACTTGATTGCGCGGGAGCGGAGGGCATGAGCATGCTGCTTCAGGCGCGAGGGCTCACGGTCGGCCACCAGCTTCCGGCCCTCAAGGACATCGACCTCGCCGTGGGCCCCCGAGAGTTCGTGGGCCTACTGGGCGCCAACGGGGCCGGCAAGTCCACCCTCCTGATGACCCTCTCCGGGCACTTGAACCCCCTGGGGGGAGAGGCATTGCTCGAAGGCCAGGCGGTCTCGAAGCTGCCGGTTCGCAAGGTCGCGACGCGGCTCGCGTACTTGCCTCAGCACCCGGGCGCCGACGGGGAGTTCACCGTCCAAGAAGTGGTTGAGATGGGCCGGCATCCCTATCAGCGGGGCTGGGGCCTTCAGCGGAACCCTGAGGACGTGGAGGCGGTCTCTTACGCCATGCGGGTCACCGCCACCGAGGCCTTTGCGGGTCATCGCATGGATCGCCTCTCCGGCGGACAGAGGCAGCGTGTGCGTTTGGCTCAGGCGATCGCCCAGCAGCCCAAGGTTTTGTTGCTGGACGAACCGACGTCTTGGCTAGACCTGAGGTACCAGCTCGAGCTGATGGCCTTGCTCAGGCGCCTGGCGCTTGATGAGGGCGTGGCGGTGGTGGCGGTGCTGCATGATCTCAACCAGGCCTCGCAGTTCTGCACAAGGGTGGTGCTCTTGGCGGACGGCGGGGTGCTGGGGGACGGCGACCCTCGGGACGTCTTGACCTCGGAGGCGCTTTCGACGGCCTACGGCGTTCGGGCCTTGGTGCAGCCGCACCCGCAGCTGGGAGTTCCCGTGGTGATTCCCCTCGACAGCATGCATCCGTCGGGGGAGTAGTCCAGGCGATTGGAGGTGGACCACATGGTGCGGAAGGCGGGGCTGGCGTTGTTGGCGCTCGTCGTTCTGAGCGCATGCCAGCCCAAGGTCAAGGATGATCCGCTGGTGATCCGAGACGACGATACGCTCAAGAAGTTCATGTTTCCGGCGTCCCGGGACATGGTCTGGACGTACCGTCGTGAGACCGTGGGCTTGTTCGATGAGGTGGCGACGGTCTCGATCGCGGTCGAGACGCTATCAAAGGAAGCCGCGACGCTCAGTGTGGCGCTCGAAGGGGCGGCCTCGGGCGAACTCGTGCAGGGCATCGGCTTCCGGGGAGATGCCGAGCTCGCCCTGATGCCGGACGGCGCCGTGCAAATCAAGGATCCGCAGGACGATCTCACCTACTTCCCGGATGGTCGGGTGGAGAGCAAGGAAGGTCTGGAGTTCGAGTTGCTCGGAACCGAGACCGTGAAGACACCGGCGGGAACGTTCGCCTGCGTGAAGTACCGGGTGCGCCGGGCTCCGACCATCGATTTCCCGATGACCCTGGACGGGACCCAATGGTGGGGGAAGGGAACGGGCCTGGTGAAGGCCGTCTCCACCGTCGAGGGATTCAATGCCGGTACCCGCACCACTATCGAGCTACTGAGCCTAGAACGTTAGCCGCGGGCGCTGCCGGCACCCGCACCACGATTGAGCTTCTCAGCCTCGAGCGATAGCCGCAACTCCCTTGCCGCCGGGGAGTTCCCCTTGCCTCGCCTGCCCCGTTAACGGGATCCATGGGGCGGGTACGAGTGAAGCAACATCTCGCTCATGGCGATCGATGGAACCGGAAGCTCCTGGTTCTCGTCCGAGACCTTGGAACGCGTTAGTCGGGTGGGAATGTCAGCTGCCGCGGCTTGGCGGAAGGCGGCGAAAGCGCCCTGAAGCCCCGCGCTAGCTTTAAGAAAGGACTGCCGAATGCGTCGAGCGACTTCACTTCTCATGGCTCTCGGGCTTGCCCTGATGACCACGCCGGCCTTCGCGGCGGATACCTCCAAGGCCGAACTCGACCTCTTGCGCCAGCGGGTGACGGCCTCCCCGCAGGATCCCAGCACGCACTTCGACATGGCCATGGGCCTCGCGCGCACCTCGCGCCTCGAAGAGGGCTGGACCTCGCTCAAGAAGGTCTCCGAGCTGGATCCCGCCTATGCCGACAAGGTGATCGCGACCTACGCGCCGATGGTCGACGAGAATCCCCAGAACATCGAGGCGCAGTTCCGCCTGGCGTTCGGTCATTACTTCAAGGGCCTCAACTTCCAGGATCAGGGGCAGGCCGATGCGGCCAAGGAAGCGAAGCTTCGGGCCAAGAAGGCGTTTGGTCACATCATCGAGACGGATCCCCAGTACGTCTGGGGCTACAACTACCTGGCCTACTTGCTGGCCGAGGAGGGCGACCTTTCTGCGGCGGTGGATACGCTGAAGAAGGCGATCGCCGTCGAGCCCAACAATGCGGTCTCGCACTTCCTGATCGGCCAGGCTTACTTCCGTCAGGGCAACCACAAGGATGCCGTCCTTGAGATCGGCACCGCCATGCGGCTTCGAGGAATGGCGCCCTAGATTCCGAGCTGGCGAGCCGGTTTCGCGGGGAGGCGTGGTTGCGCGCCAGGAGACCCTGTGCTATGATGAGGTTCACCTCGGGATGTAGCGCAGCTTGGTAGCGCACCTCGTTCGGGACGAGGGGGTCGCAGGTTCGAATCCTGTCATCCCGACTGAGACTTTGGGAGCACCCACGCCGTGAAGTTGGCCCTCGCCTTTGTTTGTCTCGGCCTCATTGCTTTCGGAGTCATGGATCTTGAGCCCTTCCGCCCCTCGCGGGGTGGGAGGGCTCGTCCTATGCGGACGCGCACCGTGTCGAACGAGCGCGTCGCCCGCAAGCGCCGCCTTCCCACTTCCTAGAACTTCCGGCCTTCATCGCCGCCTGCCCTGACGTGAGGCGCCCCGCCATGCCGGTGGCGCTTTTTGCGCGGCGAACGGCGTCGCATGAGCGGACGCCTGCACCCAAAACAGCAAGACGCCGGGGCAAAAGCCCCGGCGTCTTGGGTTGATTGGGTTTAGTAGCGAGCGGGAGCTGCCTTGCGGAAGCAGTCCGAGCAGTAAACCGGCTTGCCCTGGGTCGGACGGAAGGGGACCTTGGTCTCCACTCCGCACTCGCCACAGGTGGCCTCGAAGAGCTCACGCTGGGGGCGGGCAGGCGCGCCGGTGGCCGCCTTGCGGGCCGCGCGGCAGTTCGGGCAGCGTCGCGGCTCGTTGGTGTAGCCCTTCTGGGCGTAGAACTCCTGCTCGCCAACCGTGAACAGGAAGTCGGCGCCGCATTCGCGGCAAACCATGGGCTTGTCTTGCATCGTCAGCAGTCCTCCAAAAGACCAATGCGTTTCCCCGTTCTTGTTTCTTCCCTCGCTACATGAGCGTTCGCTGACCGAGTACAGGACAAGACCTGTTGAGCCCGCCAGAACTACCGGAAAAACCGTGTCAACAAGAACTTGGGTGCCATCTTACTGTAGCCTTCGATTCCTCGTCAACTCCTTGACAACTCGAAACAATCGCCAAAATCCAGGTGTTGACCGGGTTTTCGCTTCATGTAAAATGTAAAGGAGACTTCATAAAATCGGGTTTATCGCCGGTCTCACGCGTCGAATTCGGCGACGACCCCTCGAAAGGGTAAGGGAGTCCATGCGCGTCCTCCTACTGACCAACCCCCAGGCGGGGCTCAAGGGAAGCGCATGCCCCTGCGAGCGCTTCCTTCCCACCATGGTGGCCTGGGGCTGGACCGTCAAGACCCAACCGACCCCCCCGGGCCTCCTCAAAGCCACGGCCTACCAGGCCGCTCAAGACGGCTTCGACGCCGTGATCGTCGCGGGCGGAGACGGCACCCTCCACCATGTCGCCAACGGTCTCGCGGGCTCACGCACGGCCCTCGGCATCCTCCCATGCGGCACCGCCAACGATCTCGCCCGGACCCTGGGCTTGCCGCTCGAGCCCGACGCGGCCCTCGCCTCCCTCCGTGACGCCCGTCCCCGGAGCATCGACCTCGGCTGCCTCAACGGCCATTACTTCCTCAACGTCGCCGCCCTCGGCGTGAGCGCCGACGTCAGCACCTCCGTGACGCCCGCCCAGAAGCGCCGGCTGGGCCAATGGGCCTACACATGGAACGCCGTCAGACGCCTCTTCATGCCCCAGCGCCTCGCCCTGGAGTTCAAAACTCCTCAATCAACCCATCGGCTCGAGGTCTACCAGCTCTCCATCGGCAATGGGCCCAGTTTCGGAGGCGGCTGGCGTATCTCCGAAGAGGCCACCGTGCACGACCGTCTCCTCGACGTCGTCGCCATCGAGCCCATGGGCCTCATGGCCCTCCTCGACCGCCTCCTCTTCCGCCGCGGAGGCATGGCGGAGCGAATCTCCACCCACTCCTTTCGCCTCCCCGAATGCCGGATCGAGCTCAAGGGCCCCGTCCCCCTCAACCTCGACGGCGAGCCCTTCACCCTCCTCCCACCGCTGGAGTTCCAGGTCGTTCCGGATGCGCTCCAGGTGCTGATGCCCAGCGAAAAGCCCGCCCCGGAAACCGGGACGGGCGAAAAAGAGTCGTGGAGGGTACCGCGCTAGACGGACTGGAGCGAACGCAGATCGTCGGCGCTCAAGAGACGATCCAGGTCGAGCAGGAGCACCAAGGGGGCCCCTTCCCGGATGCGCGCCACTCCCGACAGAAAGACCGAATGGGCGGTCTTCGCCGCGGCGGGAACCTGCTCCATCGTCTGCATGAAGGCGACTTCCTTCACCGCGTCCACCATCAATCCGACGGTCTGCCCGGAGACCTGCGCCACGATGACGCAGCGCGTGGGAACCGGCTGGGAAGGCGGCAGTGCGAACCGCTTGCGCAGGTCGATCACCGGCACCAGCGTGCCCCGCAGATCGATCAAGCCCTCCACCCAGCTCGGGGCATGCGGGATCCGGATCGGAGGAGCCCATGCCACGATCTCCTGAATCTGGGCGATCGGAGCCCCGTAGGTCTCCTCCGCCAAGATAAAGGTGACTGCCTGCGTCGGGTCCATGCGTTACCGCTTGACGGGGATTGCCGGGACGCCGTCGGCGCGCAGCTTGGCGGCGTACTGGTTGGCGGCTGCGAGCGACTCGAAGTTCCCGACCCGGACCCGGGTCGCGCCGACGCGCTTGGTCTCCCCCGACGCCACCGAGACGAACAACCCCTGGTCGTTGAGCTCCGAGGCGAGGTTTTGAGCCGAGCCCTGCGACGAGTAGATGCCGAGTTGGATGGCGTACTTGCCCTTGCCCACGCTCACTACCGAGCCGGGATGACCGGCGGCCGAGAACTGGTTCTTGAGCTCGTTGGCCTTGGCGGCCGAATCCACCACCGTGGAGCGCACGGCGTAGGCGCCGGTGACGGTGCCACCGTTGTCGAGGTACGCCTCCGAGTAGCCCTTGGCCTTCAAGGCCGAAAGCATGTTATTGGCGTTGCCGGCATCGGCGAAGGAACCCACCTGGACCGCATAGCGCCGACCGGTGAGGGCCGCGGACTTGGCCGGACGGGATTCCGCAGGCTTGACCGTCGGCTTTGCCGCAGGAACCTTGACGGGAGCCACCTTGGCGACGGGCTTGGCGATCGGCTTGGGCGCTTCGACAGGCTGGATCGCGACGGGCTTCGCTGGAGCCACGGGCTTCGGGGCCACCGGTTCGACCGGCTGCGGCACCTCGTCCTGAGGCGGAGCGACCGGCTTGGGCGGAACGGCTGCCGGCTGGGTCGGATCGGCCTCAGGGCCCTTGGCGACCTTGCCGAAACCACCGGGGTTGGCGAAGGGGCTCGCGCCGGGGACCGGTTCCTTCTTGGCGAGGAAGGGAAGGTTACCATCGCTCATGAAGTAGTAAGCGCCGGCACCGGCGACCATCAGGCCAACGATCGCGAAGATGGCGGTACGCTTCCAGCCGCCGCCTTGAGGAGCGCCGTCCTCGTCGTCTTCGTACTCGTCGTCGTACTCTTCGTCGCCGTCCTCGTCCTCATACTCCTCGTCGTCGTCGTAGCCTTCGGCCTCTTCGTCGTCGAGATCGTACTCGGTCTCTTCATCGTCAAATTGGTAATCCAGGTCGTTGCGCTCGGGCACGGCTCCTCCTCACGGTTTTGGTCGTTAGGTCCCGGGGTGCCCGGGTCGGTTCTTCGGAACGCTGAAAGCACCGAGCCTCGCGGCTGGGGACGCAGAAATGCGCCGCAGCGGGGCTTCGGGTGCTGCTCAGAGGCTCTTATACCCGCGGGACCATCGATGTAAAAGCGGCGGCGTCCACGGCCCAAGCGTGACGCCGCCCCTCGAATTACTCTTCTTCCTGCTCGCCCAGCTCTTCGAGGTACTGGACGACCTTGTTGAACTCGGCCTCGTCCTCGATCATGACCAGGGAGTCCTCTTCGAAGCGAAGCACGAGGACTTCCTCGTCATCCGCGCCTTCTTCGCCCTCGGTGGGCATGAGGAGCGCGTATTCCTTGTTGTCGACCTCGATGATGTCGACCACGGCGAACTCATGCTCCTTGCCGTCCTCGTCCACCAGCGTGACGATGTCTTCGCGGGCTTCTTCCATTTCCATCGGGTATGGTTCCTTTCAGCTGATTGGATGTTGCAACGATCCTGGGTGCTAGGGCGACTCGTTCGCGCGGCGACGGGCTTCGCGGTCCATGAAGCTTTGTAGAATCAGGACCGCTGCCTGTTGGTCGATGACTTCACGCCGCTTCTCGCGGCGGACTCCCCCCAAGATCAGCACCTGTTGCGCTTGCTTGGTGGTGAGCCGTTCGTCGACCAACTCGATGGGCAGTCCAAGGGCCTTCAAGTCTTCGGTAAACGCGCTGACGAACGCGGCTTGAGGGCCTGCTACCCCGCTCATACTCAATGGGTAGCCTACCACAAACCTTTTGGCGTTGTACACCTCAACGAGGTTGCGCAACTCCGCCAGGTCTCGCTCCTTGTTCTGCCGCCGAATCACGGTCAACGGCTGGGCTGTATACCCCAAGGGGTCGCTGACCGCCACGCCGATGGTCTTGGTTCCGACGTCCAGTCCGAGCATCCGCTCGAATTCGTCGCCTAGGGTCAAGGTTCTCCTCCTTCATGCGGAACCACCGCGGGCGGCATCAGCCAGACGCCCGTCCGGGTCCAGGGCTCCAGGCGCTCCATGCTCGCCCGTATTTCGCCGTCCAACCCGGTGAACAGGCCGGCCAGCGGATCGCGTTCCGGCAAGAAGACCATGCGAACCTCGCGACCGCCGAGGCCCGCCTTCTCGCGAGCCTCTTTCACGGCATCCGAGAGGCCTCCGAGCTTGTCCACCAGCCCCAGCTGCAGGGCTTGCGCTCCCGTGTAGACTCGACCGCTGGCCAGCTCTCGCACCTGACCCTCTGAGAGGCCGCGCTGGCGCGAGACCAGGTTCACGAAGCGGCCGTAGAAGAACTCTCCCGAGTTACGAAGCTGCTCTTCTTCCTTGGGGGTGTAGCCTTGCCAAAGCGACATGTAGTTGGCCATGTCGCCGCGCTTCAGAGCCTCGTGGGTGATGCCCCAGCGGCTCATGAGGGGCTCGATGCTGAACTTGCCCATGACCACGCCGATGGACCCGGTGATCGTGCCCGGATCGGCATAGATCGTCGCACCGGGAAGCATCGAGATCCAGTAGCCTCCCGAGGCCGCCACGTCTCCCATCGAGACGACGACGGGCTTCTTCCCGGCCAGGAGCTCGGCTTCACGGCGGATGACCTCCGAGGCGATCGCCGATCCTCCGGGCGAGTCCACTCTCAGCACGACAGCCTTGATCGCGCCGTCCTCACGCGCCTGCCGCAGGGCGCGGACCATGGTTTCCGCTCCCATCGCCGAACCGGAAAGCAGGTCGTTTCCCGACTCGCCTCCCGTGATGCCTCCGGACGCATGGATGATCGCGACCGAGGGCGGAGCCCAGGAGCGTTGGGCATAACGGAGATTATCGGCGCGCACGCCCGACATGGGGCGATCCATGGCCTTCTCCAGCTCCTTGGAGACTTCGTCGCGGCTCATCAGGGCATCCACGAGCTTGAGCGATTGCGCCTCCGGGGCGTCGATCATGCCTTCCTCGTTGATGATCCGGATGACTTCCGTCTCGTCGAGACCGCGCCCCTTCGCGATGCCTTCGACCATGCGCTTGTACTGGTCGTCCAGGAGCGCGGTTTGCTGTTCGCGGTTGGCTTCCGAGAGGTTCTTGCGGGTGAAGGGCTCGGGGGCGGACTTGAAGCGGCCGATGGCGATGAAGTGAGGGCGGATGCCCAGCTGGTCGAAGAGGCCTTTGAAGAAGGTGAACTCGCGGGCGAGGCCGACCAGTTCGAGGGAGCCGAGCGGGTTGAGGACGACCTTGTCGGCGATGGAGGCGAGGTAGTATTCCTTGGCTCCGGCGGCTTCGGTGTAGGCCCAGAGGGTCTTTCCGCTATCTTTGAAGCGTGATAGGGCCGCGCGGACTTCCTCGACCGAGGCCCAACCGGCATTGATGGTATCGACCCGGAGGATCAGCGCTCCGATCCGGGCGTCGTTCTGGGCGGCCTCGATGGCGCGGAGGGCCCCGTAGACGGGCGGAACGTCGACCCTGGGCCCGATGAGGCCCATGCGGCCCTGGGCGTCCGAGAGGTTGCCTTTAAGCTCGAGGGTAGCCCATTGCGCGCCGTGGCGGGCGAAGGCGGTTTCCTGCCGGAGGGAGTTGAAGCGCACGTGGGCGGCGTTGGCGGTGCCGTCGCTCATGCCGCCGAGTCCCCAGTTGGTGAAGGTGAGGCCGAGGCCGGCTCGGAACTCTCCGATGGGGTTGTAGGTGGCGCGAAGGTTGAGGCCGGGCACTAACTGCACGTCCGCTCCGAAGAGGGTTTGCGCCGAGCGAAGGGGAGTGCCTTCGGGGAGGATGCCGTCGATGCTGAGGGTGCCGATCGGTCCGAAGGGGCGGAAGGCGGCTCCGAGTTGGTATTCCCGCGGGCTGAGGGCGCCGGTGGCGGCGAAGGCATTGCGGGCGACGGCTCCCAGGGAGAGGTAGTTCTGGGGGCGGTAGAGCAGGCCGACATCCGTTTGCCACGGGCGGTTTTCCGAGGGCAGGTGATAGGCCAAACCGAAGTGGAAGCCGCCTCCCAGGGAGGTGCCCAAGCCGGTCAAGAGGTCGTTGTAGCCCATTCCCGCCCGGTTGCTCCCGTGATAGGCGAAGCCCAGGCCGCCGCTGGCGAGCGCCGCCCAGGTATTGCCCGTGGCCCAACCTTCTCGGGCGGCGAGCAAGGACAGGGAGTTGTTGGCTCCGAGGCCTGCGGGGTTATAGGCGAGCGCGCTCGCGTCGTCAGGGAGGGCGACGGACGGGATGAGTCCCAGATCTTGTGGGGGGAGCGCCCAACTGGGCAACGCCACGCCAAACGTGAGCAGCGTCGCGGCGAGTAGGGCGATGGGGCGGCGAGGATTGGCGGAATGGGGGGTGCAGCTCATGGGGGGTGGGCCCTCCTTGTCTTGAAGATCCCATTTTACCCCCCGCTGAGTTGCTTGGCAAAAGGCCGCGCCAGCGGCTATCCCCCTAGCTAGCCGGGAAGCCCGCCTGGGCTAAACGCTCTCGAACGGCGGCTTCTGAGGTCTGGCTGGGGTCGATGTCCACCGCCACGCGCTTCGCGTCGATGTCCACCTCTACCTCCGAGACACCGGTGACGCCTCCCAGGGTCTCCTGGATGGTCTCCGCGCAGCCTCCGCACTTGATCTTAGGGACGTCGAGCATCATCTTCATCGGCGCTTCTCCAATCTTCGTCGGGCCGCGGCTTTAGCGCGCGACCTCGAGGGCTTGGGGGGACGTGACCATCAAGGTCTGGGACTTGGGGTTCCAGGCCACGACCGAGCGTCCCTCGAGGACGGCCAGGAGGTCGTTTCCGACCAACGAGCCGCGCCAGCCGCTGAGGACGGGAAGGTCTTCACAGCGCTCGCCGCGGCGGAAGGTGTCCGCCAGGCGCTGGAGTTCGCCGTTGGTGGCGAGCATCGACGCGGCGACCGATTCACGGGCGGCCACCGAGTGGACCACGGCCTGCAGGAGGTCCGTCAGGGCCAGGGTCTGCTCGTCAGGGGCGGGCATGGAGGGTTCGGGGGTGGGGTACTCGGCGCGCGACATGGCGAGCGCCTTGGCGACGGCGGCCACGAGATCGTCGCCGGAGCGCTCCAGGTCTCGGGGCTGGATGCCGCGGAGGTTCTTGAGCTGGCCTGCGTGCTTGGGGCGCCGGCGGGCGATCTCGACCAGGAGCTCATCCTTGAGGACCGAACCACGCGGCCGATCGCGCCGTTGCGCTTCGTTTTCGCGCCATGCGGCAAGCTCACGCAAGACGGCGAGCTGTTGGGCGTCGAGGCCTCCCCGCCCTTTGACCCGCATGAAGCAGGTCCGGGGGTCGGTGCGCAGCCCAAGGGTCGAGGTGATGTTGTCCTGAAGGCCTTCGGCCTCTTGGAAGGCCCAGTCGAGCCGTCCGCGCTTGGTGAGCTCGGTGCGCAGGCGGTCGTAGACCGCCAGGAGGTAGCGCACGTCATCCATGGCGTAGTCGAGCTGGGCCGCGGTGAGGGGACGAATCGACCAATCGGTCATGGATTCGCCCTTGGCCAGGCGGAAGCCCTGGGTGGCCTCGACGAGGGCGCCGTAGCTTTGCTTGGCGCCGAAGCCGACCAGGCCGGCGGCGATCTGGGTGTCGAAGACGGGAGCGATGCGCGCGCAGGTCACGCCGAGAAGGATCTCGAGGTCCTGATCGGCCGCGTGGAAGACCTTGAGGATCTTCGGGTCGGTGAGGAGCGCTCCGAAGGGGGCGTCCGCGCGGGTGCCGAGCCTGGCGTAATCGATCACGGCCACCAGGCCGTCCGGGGTGGCGATCTGGATCAGCTCGAGCTTCGGAGCGTACGAGCGCTCACGGATGAACTCGGTGTCGATGGCCAGGCGATCGCAGCCCGACAGGATCGCGCAGAGCGCGTCAAGCTCTTCGGGGGTGTCGACGTAGCGGGTGTTGGTGGCGGGGGATTGCGTCATGGACTCTCCTTTTCGGTATGCCACCAGCTTACCACGAGCGCCGCGCCCGGATCCCAGGGGCGGCGGGGGACTGTTAGCCGGGTTTCTCGGTACGGAATCCGTAGTTTTTACTCAGGAAGCATGGGCTCATTTGTTCTAGGATAGGCCATAGAAACCACGCGTCGTTATCTGTTAGGGCTTCGTGAAGATCGTGAAGCAAGACGCGGTGTTCGTGCCCGCAGACGTGAAGGCGTCCGCCGGGGGGCGCGCTCGTGTGCGGGGTTCGGAGAGGTGAATGAAGCATAAGGCTGCCAGGAAGAGCGTCCCGGGAACGGAGACGTTCGAGGAGATGCTCGGAGTCTATAACGTCTGCGTCAAGATCGGCCGGTGCTCGGAGGAGCTCCTCAACTATCTGATCGACATGGAGCTGGTGGCCTTGAACGCCGAGATCGCGTCGGCGCATGCCCGGCAGAACCAGGAGGCTTTCAGCGTGCTGTCGAGCGAGGCGGGAAGCGTGGCGAAGCGGATGAGCGGGGCGATCGCCGAGATCACCTCCCGGGCCGACGCACTGTCTCGTAACTCCTTGAACGGCATCATTCAGGCGCGCCTCAGCCACAAGCTCCTCGAGGTGCCGCGGCGCGACAAGGCGGAGTTTCGTCCGGGCAGCCGCAAGGCCCTCGAAGTGGGCATCCGGCGTACGGAGGACCTGGTCCGCCGGACCGCCGTCGAGATCGACACCGTCTTCACCGAGATCAACGGGGTTCTCACGCAGATCCTGCGCGAGAACAAGCGCTTCGAGACGATTGCGACCTATTTTCGCATCGAGGCCAGCCGCGATCCCGAAAGTCAGGCCTACTTCTCCAACATCGCGCAGATGCTGCGCGGCATCTGCACCCAGACCCGCGAATGCATCCAGGTCATGGGCACTCAGGCCGACGATACCCAGCTCACGGCTCTCATCCTGAGGGAGCCCTTCTCCTGGGACGCGGCCTGAACCTCGTCCTCCGACTTCCTTTACCCTACCGAAAGGCAAGCTCATGATTTCCAAGACGCTCTTCGACGACGGTTCCCACCGCTGGATCGTGCTGGCGCGCGATCCCGACCGCAAGGATTCCGTGATCGACACCAACGAGTACTTGATCGTGAGCAACGGGGAGGCGATCCTGCTCGACCCGGGCGGCACCGAGATTTTCCCGTCCGTGCTTCGCACGGTCGCCAAGCTGATCGACCTCGAGCAGCTCAAGGCCTTCTTCGCGAGCCACCAGGACCCCGACATCATGTCCTCGCTGCCGCTTTGGATGGGCCTCTGCGACGAGGCGAAGACCTTCATGCCCTGGATCTGGCAAGGGTTCATCGCGCATTTCGGGGTGGAGTACGTGGAGCGCTTCATCCCCCTGCCGGACGAAGGTGGCGCGGTGCCGATCGGCACCCGTGGCCGCACGTTGACGGCCGTGCCGGCGCATTACTGCCATGCGTCGGGGAACTTCTCGGTCTACGATCCCCACGCCAAGATTCTCTTCAGCGGAGACATCGGCGCCGCCCTGTTGCCGGAGGACGAAACCTCGCTCTTCGTCGAGGATTTCGACCGGCATGTCGGGTACATGCGGGGCTTCCACCAGCGCTGGATGCCGTCCAACGAGGCCAAGAACCGCTGGGTCCGGCGCGTCCGCAAGCTGGACGTGCAGATGCTCTGCCCGCAGCATGGAGCGATCTTCCAGGGCGAGCAGGTCGGACGCTTCCTCGACTGGTTCGAAGGCCTGGAAGTCGGTTTGGACGGCTTCCAGGCGGGCTCTACCCTGGCCTAACCGGCCTTAGACTGACGCCTCGGCGGGGGGCTTCGCCGGGAGCCGCTTGGATTCAGGCGGGATGACATCTCCCAGAAGGTGGCGGATTGCCTCGGAGGCAGCGAAGAAGCCGAACGTGCCCGGCATGTAGCTGATGGTGCCGTTGACGGTCTTCTGGACGCCGGCGCCGGGAACGAACTCCCGGGGGATATGGGGCATCGGGCGCTCTTCGGAGAAGACGGCGCGGACGCCCTTGAGGATGCCGTTCTTGCGGGCGAGCTTGCGCATGGCGAGCGCCATCGGGCAGGAATGCGTCTCGAGGAGGTCGGCGATCTTCACCTTGCCCGGGTCGAGCCGTCCCCCGGCCCCCATGCTCGAGACCACGAAGATTCCCCGCTCCTGAGCGGCCTTGATCAGGCCCACCTTCGAGGTCAGGGCGTCGATGCAGTCGATCACGACGTCGACGCTCTCGTCCAGTAGTTCGGCGGCATCCGCGGGCGAAATCCGCTGCTGAATCAACGTGAGATCCACGGCCGGGTTGATGTCGCGAAGGCGCTCCGCCATGATCTCGACCTTGGGCTTGCCGACGGTCGAGGTCAGGGCGACCACCTGTCGGTTCGTGTTCGACGGGTCGACGATGTCGAAGTCGATCAGGGTGATCTTCCCGACCCCCGCGCGTCCTAGGGCCTCGATGCAGGAGCCGCCGACGCCTCCGGCCCCGGCGACCAGCACGTGGGCGCCGCTGAGGCGCGAGAGGCCTTCATCGCCGGTGAGAAGTCGGGTGCGAACCTTGTAACCGTCCATGGAATCCTTTCCGTCGCAAGCAATCAGGGTCTAATAGGGGCGCGCCGCGCTAGCCCACGGGGATACGAAACAAGCGGGCCCCGACCGCGTCCGAGGCCTCCAGCACCTCCGTGGCAGAGGTGCCGCGCAGCGTGGCGATCGCCTCGGCGATACCGACGAGCTGGGCGGGTTCGTTGCGCTGGCCTCGGATCCAGCCCGGCGAGAGGTCGGGAGCGTCCGTTTCCAGGACCATCCCATCCGCAGGACACTCCCTAATTGTCTCATGGAGGCGCGTTGCCGTGGGCCACGTCCCGATTCCGCCGATGCCCAGGGCGATTCCGAGGTCGAGGTAGCGCTTCGCGAGGGGCCAGGAGCCGCCGTAGGCGTGAACGACGCCGCGCACGGGGCGCGCCTTGAGGGCGGCGAGGACCTCCTCATGGGCATGCACGACGTGCAACACGACCGGCAGGTCATAGGCCGCGGCCAGATCCAACTGAGTCCGGAAGATTTCCAGGTCGCCGGGGCTACGATGACGCTTGTCGAGGCCGCATTCGCCGATGGCGATCAGCCCTCCGCGCGACAGGGCTGCTTCCAACAGCGAGAGGGCCTCGGGAGCATGGGGCACGGCGGGGTGAAGGCCCCCGGCCCGGTAGAGGGTCATGCCCGGAACGTCAGGCAGGGGCTTAGTGAGGCTGCTCGGTTCGACGCCGGGCACGAGGGCGGACGTGACGCCGGCGGCCACCGCAATCGCGGCGACCGCCGGAAGGTCCGCGGCAAAGCGCGGATCGTCGAGGTGGCAGTGGGAGTCGAAATGTCCCACGGTTCGAAACTCTCCTAGAGCGATATTCGTTGCTACAGGTCAGCTTCGCTTAGCTAACCTCAAGCCGCAGGCGCTTCGCAATCGCCGCGGGCGCTAGCGGATGAGGCTGAGGAACTCGCTGCGCGCCTGGGGATCGCGCATGGCGCCTTCGTAGGCGGAGGTCACCATGGAGGCGCCTTCCTTCTTGACGCCGCGGCAGACCATGCAGCCGTGCGTGGCCTCGACGACGACGGCGGCGCCCCGGGGCTGGAGGTGGTCCATCAGGGCCTGGACGACCTGGCGGGTGAGACGCTCCTGGATCTGGAGACGGCGGGCGAAGCAGTCGACGAGGCGAGCAAGCTTGCTGAGGCCCACGACCTTCCGGCTGGGGAGGTACGCGACGTGAGCCTTGCCGTCGAAGGGCAGCATGTGGTGCTCGCAGGTCGAATGGAAGGGGATGTCCTTGAGGAGGACCATCTCGTCGTAGCTTTCGACTTCTTCGAAGGTGGTGGCGAGGATGCTCTCGGGGCTCTGCTGGTAGCCGGCGAAGATCTCGGTCCAGGCTCGGATCACGCGGTCCGGGGTATCGACCAGCCCTTCACGGTCCGGATCCTCGCCGATGGTCTTGAGGATAGTCCTGAGTGCCAGCTTGACCTCTTCGAGATGGGGAGGGACCGGGGTGGAAGTGGCCATCGTTATCTTTCTCCTGGGCGGGCGGCAAACGCGCCGGGCACGCCGTGAACCGGGCCCCGAAGGGCCTTTGTCGAACGAGGTGGCGGCATGCTTGCTCGGCGTTGCCGCTCGATCCCAACCAGGATACCGCATGCGGCCGCCGCTGTCAGCGGGTCAGCGCATGTCGGGTTGCATTTGGAGGGAGTTGGCGTGGGCCGAATCGGGGCGAGAGGCGCTCCGAACGGGAGAAAGCGCGATCGCCTGGACGGACCGGGCGATCGCGCGAAGGGATCAGGCGGTGACGCGCTTGATCAAGCGGAGCTGGTTCTGCTCGCCGGGCCGGATGTCCCAGGTGACCTCGTCCATGAGCGATTGCATGAAGAAGATTCCCATGCCGCCGCGCTGCCCCTCGATCACCATGCGCTCGATATCTGGGCGCGGGACGCGTCCCTTGGGAGGATCGAAGGGTTCGCCCCAGTCGGTGAGACAGACCTCAAAGCGGTCGGACTGGGCGGTGATGGAGATGTCGATCTTTCCCTGGTCGGGCGGGATGTTGCGGTAGGCGTGCTTGACCACGTTGGCGCAGGCCTCGACGATGGCCAGCTCGATGTCACCGAGCGGGACGTTGGAGAATCCGGCGTCGATCGCCGCGCGGCGCACGAACTGGTGCATGTGGAAGAGGTTGGCGAGATTGTTGGTGAAGGTTGCTTGAGCACTCAGGTGCTTGGTGAGCGAGGCCATCGGTCCTCCTTGAATCCTAGTTGGCCGGCACCGCGTGGTAGGAGGCGATGGCATCGCGGGTGCTGCGGAAGGTTTGGAAGAAGCCCGCGAAGGCCAGCGTCAGGACGCGTTCGAGCGAGGGGTTGAGGTTGGCGATCCGGAGGTCGCCGCTGCGATCACGCAGGTCGGCGGTCAAGGAGAGGATCGCCCCGAAGCCGATGCTGGAGATATGGATCGCTTCCGCGGCGTCGAGGACGACATGCGGAGAATCCTGGGGAAGGGCGTCGACGATTTCCTCGAAGCCGCGGACGGTCTGATCGTTGAGGTAGCCGGAGAGATGGAGGATGGTGACCTGATCCTCCCGTATGGGGGTGCAGATGAGGGTGTAACTGTCCATAGAGGTCCTTTCCCGGATGAAGGGGGGGAGCCGCTCCTCCATGAAAACGAAAGGATGTTAACGGGATATTGAGCGGGGGTGAGGAGAGAATCAAGCCGGGGAACCCTTGCTTTACAAGTCTTTGTAAACTGCTACAATGCTCTTGGGTTGCTCGATCGTTCGTAAGGAGAAGACCATGGCCCAGGAGCAAAGGACTCATGAGGGAATCGCGACGTGGCGGGCCTACTATTCCGCACTCTTGGCGCAGGAGGGCGCGGAGCGGCTACGCCGGGTCAAGAGCCGGCTTTACGAGAAGCTGGAGTCCATCAACGAGGAGATTGAGTCCTTGGAGGAGGACCGGGAGCGGATTTTCGGGCGACAGCCGGAGATCGTGACGTTCATCGAGCGTGAGGTCGAGAGCTTGATTACGACGGGCCGCGAGGTGAGTATCCGCCTGGAGACGGTCATCGGCTTGTTGGGCGAGGAGTAGTCCCAATCGCGGCCAGGCTAAGCGAGCCTGGGGCCGCGGAACCCCCGGCCCAGGTTTAGAGGCAAAAAGAGAGCCGGTGGCGCGATGCGCCACCGGCTCGTCGGTTTAGAGGTTCGGCAGGTAGTGCCGGCGGAAGTCGTCGCGCGGGGGGCGCTTGTCGCGCTTGCGCTCGTCGAGTCCCGTGTGCTCGTTGGGGGTGCCGGGGTCGACCAGTTCGGAGCCACCGAGCGGGTAGCCGACCTGGAAGGTCATCGCCGGCGAGATTCGGCCGTTGGCGAGGCCGTCACGCATGACGGCGAGGTCCGGGTCGTCGTCCGGGTTGGAGACCAGAATCCGGGCGATGGGCTCGCGCGCGAGGTCGATGGGGCCGGTCTTGATGATGCTCGACGCGCCGAGCGCCCGAGCGGCGTAGGTGAGGCCGAGGCCCACCTTGCCGACGGTCCGGAAGATCCGGTGCTCTTCCATGCCGCAGTCCAGGTTGGCCAAGAGGACCGCGTTCTGCGGATGGGTGTTCTGGAACTTCAGGAAGAAGTTGCCGAAGGTCGAGGTGAGCGACTTGCTCATGCGCACGAGGACCGGAACCGAGAGGGGCTTGCCCGAGGTGTCCTGAAGGATGCCGTTCTCGGCGACGTACTTGCCATCCCGCAGGATGCGCTCCAGCAGGTAGCGCCCCACGTCCTGGGTCCGGACCGCCACCTGGCGGGTGGCCTTCTGAAGTTCCGCGTCAGACAAGGACTCCCAGCCCTCGTCGAGGATGCTGCGGATGTAGGCGGAATCAGTCTTGGCGATTTGCAAGAGGTAATTGCGCAGGGTGGTCGAGCCGATCATGCCGCCCTCGCCGCCGGCCTTGCTCTCGGGGTCGGCTCCCTCGCCGTAGAGGGCCGCGAACATGGCCGCGCCGATCTCGTAGGGGGTGCGCTGATCCCGGTGGAAGAAGGTCCAGCGCACGCAGGCGCGTTCTTCGGGAGGGAGGCTCGCCATGGTCTGCTGCCAGACCACCTCGGTTTCGGCCTTCCCGAACTCGTGCTCGAGCGAGGCGACCCGCTGGGTGGAGTGCTGGTCGATGATGGCCCCGAAGCGCGGGAAGCTCACGCCCGTCGGAGAAGCCGGGTGTCCGATGGCCATGACGCTGTCGGGAAGGTACTTGCCGGAATCCAGCATGGCCGCGAGGGTCGATAGCTTGGCGAGCTCTTCGGCGGCCGGAGTCTCGGCGGCGGGCTGGCCCAGGGCGGCGATGCGCCGGTCGAGTTCGGCGCGAACCAGGCGGGTGGCGGCTTCGAGCTGCGCGGCGGGGAAGACGTACTCGGTACTCGTGAGCCCCTCGCTCCGAGCGGTCATGGCCGCGGCCTGGGCGAAGATGCCGACATCGAGAGATTCCTCGCGGGCGGTGACGGCAAGGCCGAAGGGCTCCATCACGTCGCCCAGCAGGGACTCGTAATGGTCGCGGCGCAGGAGGATCCAGAGGGGGATGGCGATCGCCTCGGGGTTCCAGCCCGCGAGCTCCATGAAGGCCTTGCGGGCATCGCCGTTGAGCTCGAGGACGCGCACGGGCTGCCAGTTGGTGGCGGACGGCGACCAGAAGCCGTTGTAGGCGGCGCGCAGGAGCGCGTCATGGGCAATGGGGCGCGTGAAGTCGAGCGCGTGGCGATCGCCCAGGGTGGCCATGAACTCGCCGAACCCGGGGAACGTGTCGTACTCGCGGGTCAGCTTGCCGTCGGGATGCACCCACCAGGTGTCCCCGCCGTCGGTGAGCGAGATGCTCGAGCCGTCGACGGAGACCGGCTTCCCGGTCCGGGTGGCTTCCTCGCGGGCCGCCGTGAGATCCGCCTCGAAGCGCTCGAAGATCTCGCTGAGGATGGCGTCGCGTCCGGGAAGCCCCACGCCCAGCAAGCGCCCGGTCAGGCTGCTGCGGCGCTTGGCCTCGGTGAACTGGTATAGCGCATCGAGCGCATCGGTGGCAGTTATCATCAGTCGGAAAAACTCCTCAGAAGGGTAGTCATGGTTTGCCGTGACCCACCATGCTACCATGCGCGTCCTCCCATCAACAGGCTAATGGCGACTCACCATGCCGAGGAGGGACATGGGAAAGGTTTCAAATGATTTCCCTGCCTTAAAGTGTTGACAACCTCGCTTGGAGAACGTAGAGTAAATACCTGTCGGGCGCATAGCTCAGTTGGTTAGAGCGCATCGTTGACATCGATGAGGTCACTGGTTCGAATCCAGTTGTGCCCACTTAACCGCCGACTTCGGGCCATCCGGTCCGGAGTCGGCGGTTTCTCCTTTGAACTCGGTGGCTGCGTAAGCAAGCAAGGATGTTTATAAGGGAGGCCGAAATCGCCGCCCCGCCAAGGATGCGGCAGGCTTGGGCCCATGTCACGAAGCTCCAGGAGCCCGTCAAGGAGTTGCTCCCGGGTAAATAGGCGGCGCTTATAATCTGTCAAGCGCTTACTTTCCAAGGAGCAAAGACACTTTGCTATAGGGTCTTGTCTGTCTCTCTGTCCGGTGAGCCCATGCGCAGTAAGGGAGGCGAAAGAAAGCCAGCTAGGCTGATCACCGTTCCGAGTACACCCTGGGCTACGAATAGCCAGCGGATGCCGATTAGCTCGCCCAGCGGCATGGCGATCGCCAAACCAATAGGGGCGGCCAATCCCATCATGGTGTTGAGCAGGGATAACGCACGACCTTGGATGTGATTGGGGATGGTCGTCTGTAGCAAGGCCGTGAATGGCGCGTTGCCCAGAATGAAGGTCAGTCCACTCATTACCCACCAAACAACGGCCATCCAGAAGAGGTTTTGGGGAGCAAGTGCCGTGAACGCCACGGTCAGGCAGGAGACTGCAAAGCCCAGCAGGATCCACAATATTTGTCGCCGAGGGGCGAGGGCAGCGACGATGAGACCTCCCGCGAGCATGCCCACTCCCGAGAGGCTCTCCATGAGTGCGACCTCACGGACACCGCCGGCAAAATGCTCTTTCACCAGCAGTGGCACCAGGGTGAAGGACGGCATGATCACCAGCACCACGGCACCAAGCAGTCCATAGAGACGGCGCAGGCCAGGCAGATGCCAGATCAGATGGACTCCTTCGCGGAACTCCTTCCAGAGGCCGGTCCTCTGCTCCTGAGGCAAGTGCACTTGCGGGATCCGGAAGAGCAGCAGTGGCAAGATCCCCAGCACTGCAGTGAGTACGTCGAGTCCCAATGCCAGCCCGATGGGCATGACGCTGATGGCAAACGCTCCCAGGGGGGCTGCCGCGACCACCATCAGCCCTTGAAGGGTTTGGTTGAGGCCAGCCGCACGTGGCAGGAAGGACTGGGGCACCAGCATGGTGGTACTGGCGGCAGCGGCCGGAGCTTGAAAAGCTTGCATGGCGCTGCGAATGAACATCATGGTGTAGACATGCCACAACGCCACTTGTCCCGTCAGGAACAGCGCGATCAACACCATCATACATACGGCGCTGATGGTGTCCGCGCCGATCATCAGGGCTCGTCGGCTGTACCTGTCGGCCAAGGTGCCCCCAAAGGGGCTAAATATCGCTTGAGGCAGGAGGGCGGCCATACCGGCGGTCGCCAGAGCCGACACGCTACCCGTGGTGTCGGCGATCCACCAGAGCAACACGAACTGCGTCAGGGCGGAGCCGATCAAGGAGAGGCCTTGACCGCCAAAGATGGCCCAGAAACGCGGTTGCCACCTTGGCCCGGGGTCCAGGCGATTCGGAAGGTTGGAGTGTGAATCGAGGTTTACCGTCGCGTCCACGCTAATAACTCCGCTTTAAGGGCCGTGCGTTGTGCCTCATCTAGCTTGGGCATGCCCGCATAATCTCCTAGCCAGAGGCCATCGCAGGCGAGACGGATGGCATGGGCGCGGCCGATCGGAATTCCGTCAGCCTCGGATTCGCCGATGATGAAGTGCTGTGCATTTTGTAAGCGACTGCTCATGTCAGGGAGGGCCGCTAGCGGGGCGAGGGCCACGCCCAGCGCCTGAAGCTCCTCATCTTGCTTGAAGCTGAGTTCTATGTAGGCGCGCAACCAAGCGCCGGGCGAATGCCCATGTTGAGCGACCTCATCCGCTAGAGCCGCTTTGAGGTCGTCCTGGAATTGCTCGATGAGGGCATGGGCCAGGGCCGAAAGAAGAGAATCTTTCGACGGATAGTGATGCAAGAGCCCGCCCTTGCTAATGCCGGCTTCACGCGCCACGGCATCGAGGGAGAGTGTTGCGCCATGCGTGCGAAGAACTCGGCGTGCTGCACCGAGAAGGGCGGCGCGGGTCAGTTCGGGATGTTTCATTCTAGCCATGTTTTCATAATACAAACCGTCCAGACGGTCTGTAAAGAGCGGCCTCGTCAGGATTCCTAATTAAGGGCGATAAGATAAGTTGAGATCGCAGCCTCACTCCGAGTGTAGGTGGGCTCTTGGCGCAGATGAACTTCGCCGCCGCCCAGGCAATTTCCAGCGCCGGCCCGTACCGCCAGGCTCTCGAACGCTAGATGGGCCCCGGATCGGCAATAGGCTTACCCAGAAGACGGATCGCGTACTTTCGTGAGTATTTCGTGGCGGCAATGAAATCGTCCTGACCGACTTCTGACCGTGGCTCGCGATAGCGTGACCTATGAGGCAATCGCCGTGTCTGGGGCTGGCTGGGTTCGAGCGCTTGCCGATGAGGATCTGAAGCCCTTCGGAATCGACATTAAGCCCGAGGTGGCCGACTCCATCGAGGGGGTTGTGACTCAACTTGATGAGATCATCGAATTGATGAGAGGCGACCGCTTTGCTGAACTCGTCCAGCTAAGCCCGCTGACAAGTCAGCTTGTCGTCAAGTGCAACGAGCTGGCTTTTTCTTTTCCTGGCCCGCGGTGAGCCCTCGGAGAGCCGGATCAGGCTGGAAGAATGGGGATTCCGTACTTGGGAATATGCGTATCCCGGCTGACCAGAACCATGCTTTCGACGTCAGCTTGCGCCACGAGCATCCGGTCGAATGGATCTTTGTGGTGCGGAGGCAAGTCGCCCGCTCTCCAGCCGTGCTCAGCACTGATGTCGAGCATGGTGAAGCCCATGGATTCAAGGACGTCGACGGGGTTGCCTGGGAGGGTGAGCTTCCCGAGGTTTTGCTTGATGCTCATTTCCCAGAGGCTCGCTGCGCTAACGTAGACCTCATTCGTCGGGCTCGATATGGCTTTGAGCGCAGGTGGAGCGAGCTCTTCAGGGTTAGCCAGCCACCACAGCACCACGTGCGTATCGAGCAATAGCTTCATGCCTCGTCGCCTTCGAAAGCTGCGATTACCTCATCGGGAAGGGCGTCGAAGTCCTCGGCGATGGTGATCTGGTTTCGCCAGACTCCCGCCTTACGCTCGATACCCAAGGGGGTAAAGGGAATGAGCCGAACGGCAGGCTTGCCTGCACGAGCGATCACCACTTCTTCACCGGCCTCAGCTTGCTCCATCAACTTGGAGAGTTGGCTCTTTGCTTGATGGACATTCACGATCGTCATGAGAACCCTCCTTCTGGAATCTATTCTAGCTTAGCTAAGCTTAGCTATTTACTGGGGTCTTGTCAAGCCGTGATCAGGGATCATGGCGTGCCGGCGAGGCGGTTCTAAGCTCGTCCAGCCAAGCCCATTCGCCCCAGGAACTATTCTTCGTTATTGGGGTGTTCTCTTTGCTCAATATGGCTTACGGCACGGCGGGGGGAGTCCCTTTTCCCGATTGAACCATTGAAAGGCTGACTAAGCTCGCCCATGGGGATGGACGGCCGCACCCTTACGGAACTCGTCGGGAGTGACGCCCATGAGCCGGCGAAACATGGCGATGAAGGCTGAGGCGCTACTGTAGCCAAGGTCGAAGGCAATCGTTTCGACGGTTCGCCCAGCTTCGAGAAGCGGCATGGCCTTCACCACGCGCAAACGCTGCCGCCATTCGACGAAGGACATCCCCAGATCTCGCTGGCAACGACGCATCAGCGTTCGTTCGGTGGTGTTGCTCGCACGCGCCAGTTCGGGGAGGGAGCGGTTGTCTCCGGGGTTTGCCTCCAGCGTGCGGAGCACGGGAGCGAGCAACGGGTCCTCGGAGGTTGGCAGGTAACTGCCCGCGCAGGGGGCCTGTACCAATTGATCCACCAAGACGTGAAGCAATCGCTCATCCGCATCCGCTCGTGACGAGGTCTGGGGGTGCAGGCGAAGGTGCTCAAGGATGGCGCGGACCAAGGGACTCACCGTGAGGGCGCAAGGCTTGTTCGGAAGCGCCGCGCATCGTTCTTGGGCGATGTACAGCGAGAAATGGCAAGCTTCGTAGCGCGCAAGGCCCACATGCTCGACGTTCGGCGGTAACCAGAGGCCATATTGGGGCGGCGCCAGGTAGTGATGACCGGCAACCTTGACCTCAATCACGCCGTTGAAGGAGTAGACGAACTCGCCCCCGGCATGGCGGTGCTGCGGATAAGTCGATTCGGCCGGCATGCAGCCCGTACGAAAGGAAATCGGGGCCGGAAGAACCTCGCTAAAAGGGGGGATTCGCAGAGGTTGAGGCATTTCCCGCATGCATGGGGCCCTCCATCAAGACTACGGCAACCCATGGGCCGGCTACCCTGGTGGCGGATTCCAGCTATCGATTGACCGAATTTCACTATATCATTCAAAACAGCCAAGGCGATAATCTTCCTCGTGATCATGTAACGGGAGGAGACTGCCTTGGATACCCCTAGATCTCTCGACGGGCAAGCAATCGGACTGATGCTCATCCTCTGCATGATCTGGGGTTTGCAGCAGGTCGTCATCAAAGCGGCTGCGCCGGATATTGCGCCCCTCTTGCAGATCGCCCTGCGTTCCGGCATCGCGGCCCTGCTGGTGGGGGCGCTGATGCTCGGACGTGGGGAACGGCTCTCTTGGAGCGACGGGACTTGGCGTCCAGGATTGCTCGTGGGGGTTCTGTTCGCGCTGGAGTATCTGCTGGTTGGCGAAGGGTTGCGCTATACCACCGCTTCTCATATGGTGGTCTTTCTTTACACCGCCCCCATTTTTTCCGCACTTGGCCTTCATTGGAAGTTGCCTGCAGAACGTCTCCAGACAGTCCAGTGGTTTGGCATGACCCTGGCCTTCATCGGCCTTGCCGTGGCGTTTTTCGGGCAAAGCCCGGCGATGAACGGGGCCATGCTTTGGGGGGACTTCCTCGGACTCCTCGCTGGGATGGCATGGGGGGTGACGACCGTGGTCATCCGCTGCTCGAGTCTCGCCCGCTCTTCGACGACCCAGACCTTGCTTTATCAGCTGATCGGGGCGTTCGTCCTGCTGACGCTGGCGGCCCTGGAGATGGGGCAGACGACCTTCAACTCCACTCCCCTGGCTTGGGGAAGCGTGTTGTTTCAGGCAATAGTGGTCTCCTTCGCCAGTTTTCTCGTCTGGTTCTGGTTGCTGCGTCGCTACTTGGCTTCCCGCTTGGGGGTCTTGTCGTTCATGACCCCGCTCTTCGGTATCGGCTTCGGGGTTTGGCTGCTCAACGAGCCCCTTGAGCCGAACTTTTTGTTGGGCTCCATGCTGGTTCTTGCCGGTATCTTACAAGTGACGGGTAGCGCCCTGAGCCAGCGACAGCTTTCCGGAGGCCTGCGGTAAGTTTATGTGGGAGGAATTACCATGGATTTGAACATTCAGGGAAAGCGCGCGCTGGTCTTGGGCGGCTCGAGCGGCCTTGGGCGTGCGATTGCAAAGGCGCTCGCCGATGAGGGCGCGAAGGTGGCGATTTCTGCGAGGGGTGAGGCACGCCTTTTGGAGGCGGCCGACGCGATTGGGGCAGAGCTGGCTTTGCCTTGCGATCTCGCTCAGCCGGGCGGCGCGGAAGCGCTCATGCGCCAAGTCATCGACCGTTGGGGTGGGATCGATATTCTCGTGACGAATACCGGGGGGCCGCCTAAGGGGAACTTCGCTGACCTATCTGTTGAAGAATGGCAAACGGGATTTTCCAGTCTTTGGATGAGCGCGGTGGAGGCCATTCGTATGGCTCTCCCCGGAATGAAAGCGCGCCAGTGGGGGCGTATTCTGCTCGTCACCTCGGTTGCTGCCAAAGAACCCTTGGCTGGTCTGACTGTGTCCAACGCCTTGCGAGCGGGACTCTTGGGGCTGACCAACAGCCTCAGCCGAGAAGTGGCGACGGAAGGGATTACCGTTAACGCCCTCATGCCGGGTTATACCAAGACCGAGCGATTAGCGGAACTCGGGATCCCCGACGCGTCCTTGGCGACTCAGATCCCAGCCGGGCGGCTGGGGCGCCCGGAAGAGTTGGGGGCCTTGGCGGCCTTCATGGCTTCCGAGCAGGCAAGCTACATCACGGGCCAGGCGATCGCTTGTGACGGTGGGTATCTGAGAAGTATCTAATCGGATTCCTGGCATCCCGCAGTTCTAAACTTACCCAGCCAAGCCCACTAATGACCCCCTGGCTTTCACCAGGGGGTTTAAATTTTGGCTAGAATCTAGAGGTTATGCGAAAAGCCTCATTGTATTGGGTCAAAGGGATCGATGCGCAACTGTTCCTCGACTTCACGGACGCGAAGGTAATCGGAGAACACAGCGTCACGGTCTCCCGCCAACGCGACGATACCAAGCGCGGTGTCAAAGTCTACGGTACGTTGGACGTGGTCACCGTTGCTCAGCCACATGTGAGTGCTCAAGTGCGTCGGCAACTGGCGCAACCGAGTCAGCTCTTCGACGTTGCGGAGGATGCCGGAGACGGGCGCGATCAAGAAGACTGGCACGACGGTCTGCTTGAAATCATAGGTTCGGGTCAGGATCTCGCGATCGACGTAGGCCTCGACTACCCGTTCCATTTGGCTGCTGCCGGTGGCGACGCGGGAAAAGCCGAGCACCGGTCCGCCACACGTCCGGGCCCCGACTTCGATGAGCCGAGGACCATCCGGCGTCAGCATGGCTTCGCTATGCGCGGCGCCCCACCGGATTCCCACGGCATCGAGGGCCTTCCGGATGTACGCCAGCAGCTCGCCATGTTGCTCTGGGTCGAAAGGTAGGAACTCCGTGTGGTCGAACACGGTCATGCGGTCGCCCGCCGACGTCTTGCTGTAGCGGATGAGATGCGCCAGCACATGTTCCCCATCGGCGCTCACCGTATCGACTGCAAACTCCGTGCCGAAGACCTGTTCCTGCACGATGACCGTCTCGTTGGCCTCGGCCCGGAGCTTGGTCCGGGACGCCAGGATCAGGTCGAAGGCGGCCTTCCAATCTCCACCGGGCGGGATGTGGTGGACGTTGTCGGATCCCGCCGAAGCCGCGGGCTTGAGGATCAGCGGGGCATCTTCGAGGTTCTGGTTCGCGAGCCACGCCGTGACCTCTTCGGCGGTGGCGGCGTTCAGGGTGCGGATGACCGGAAGGCCGGCCTTCGCGAGCGCCTCTTGCATCAACCCCTTGTGCCGCCGGGCCCGCGACAGGGCGGACACGTTGGCCAGCTCCGGCGTGAGGGCCGCGGCGAGGCGGTCTGCGAGTTCGACCCCGGACTCGGCGCCGGCGATGACGGCCATCGGATCGTGACGCCGCAAGGTCTCTACGAGCTCAAGGCCATCCTCGTAGATTTCCAGGAAGTCGGAAGCCCGGATCTTGGCCGCGTAGCCCACCTCGAAGACTTCGTCCCAGGTACCACCTCGGATCGATCGGACGGCGACGGCGGGGATCCCCCTGGCCGCGAACGCGGGCGCGAGCTCCGCGCCCGAGTCGACGGGGTCTACGATGATGACAGGACGGATCATGCCGCCTCCTTTTCGGGTTGTCGCTGCAGGATCAACGCGACCTGCCAGGCGAGGGTGCAAAGTATTAAGCCACCAGCCGCATATGGCAGGTACCGCGCGTTGAGCCCCCCGACCAAGGCCAAGCCGCCCAGGGCCGGGCCGAAGACGCTGCCGAGGCCCACCGCGGAGCTGTTCAGGGCCACCACCGCCGCCTCGTGACCTGGCTCCAGCTCGATAAGGCTCAACTGCTGGGGCGTCATCACCGCCCACCCCATGGCCCCCCAGAGCAGGAAGGGCAGGAGCCCCAGGACGGGCACGGTGCCGACGGAAGGTAAAGTGACAATCGCCACGAGGAGCGTCCCGAGGAGCACCGCCATCACCATCCGCGGGTTGCCCATGCGGTCTGCCACGTAGCCGATCCCGAAGCTGCCGATCAGGCCCCCGATGTTCCAGAGCGTCAGCGCGGCATCCGCCGAATTGAGCATCCCGGCCTGCAGGGGTGCGATGTAGCTATACAGCCCGAGGCTCCCCGTTGCCGTGAGGCAGGTGACGCCGATGATGGACAGGACGCGCCGATCGACCAGGAAGCGGAGCTGTTCGCCCAACGACGGGGGGGCCGATACCTGGCGGTTCGGTTGCCGGATGGCGATGCCCAGCAACGTGATGACCCCCAGCGCCAAAATCAGACCAATCGTCGCCTGCCAGCCCACCTTATCGGCCAGCCAAAGCCCCGCCGGCACGCCGACCACGGCCCCGGCGCTGTTGGCCCCCCAGATCATGCCGAGCGCCCGACCCGTCGCCTCGGGCTCGACGAGCTCGGCAGCCGCGGCCACGGCGACGGGGAGGTACATCCCGGCCCCGATGCCCGCGATCGCCCTGCTGACGAGGTAGGCGGCGAGGTTGGGCGAGAGCAGCGTCAGGACGTTGCCCACGGCGAAGATGGCTAGCGCCAGCAGCAGGACCTGGCGGGCGGGCTTTCGCGCCAAGAGGATGGCGAAGAACGGGGCGCAGACCAGGTAAGTGAAGCTGAACGCGGTGATGCCTTGAGCGGCGCCCGCCATGGACGTCCCCAGTGAGGCGCTGAGGCCCGGCAGCAGCCCGGCCACGACGTAGTCGTCGCAGCCCATGACGAACATGCCTGCCGCCAGGAAGAGGAGCGACCTCATGGCAGGCCCAGGATCGTGCTGGTCGCTTCCCGCAGCCGGGCCCGGAGCTCTTCGCGGTAGGCGTCGGGATGGGCCTCGGCGGCCCGGTCCTCGTGGAAGTACGTGCCCGTCACGGGCGCTTCGAGCACCCGCAACGTCGCATCGCCGCCGTACTCGACGGTGTTGAGCGGCGTGCCGCCCCCGCCGCGGACCATATTGGTGTCCATATAGGTTGCCGGGTGCACCACGTTGACCCGTAAGTCAGGCCGCTCCGCAGCCAGATCGAAGGTCGCCATGACCAGCGCGAGCTTCGCGCGCCGGTAGGCCATGAGGCCGTCGTAGGCCTTCTCCATCGCCAGGTCGTCGAGGTCGAGAGCATCCTGCCCCTGCGAGCCGATGTTCAGGACCCGCGAGGTGATGTGTGGCAGGAGCAGCCGCGTGAGCAGGACTGGAGCGAGGTACATGACCGCGAAGCGGAGCTCGTGGCCGTCGGGCGACAGCTCGCGCTCCTTGCCGTACCCGATCCCGGCATTGTTGATCAGCACGTCGAGGCGCGGGTGGTCGGCCGCGACCTCGGCCGCCAGGCGGCGGACCTGGGCCAGGTCGCCGAGGTCGGCGACGTATGGCCGGGCACCGAGTTGCGCGGCGAGCTGCTCCGTCCGCTCGCGATCGCGGCCATGCACCAGCACGTCATGCTCGCGGGCCAGCCGTTCGGCCAGGTAGCGGCCATGGTCGGAGGTGGCCCCCGTGATCAAGATGGTCCGGCTCATGATGCGAACCACAGGTGAATGTGCCCCGTGCCGATGCCGCTTTCGTACTCGCTCAGACGCTGGCCGGGGATGGTGCAGCGCTCGCCACCCAGGGCGCCGGCGAGCGTCAGGTAGTGGCCGAAGCCGGCTTCAGGACCGAACGCGAGAAACTCCGGCATGGTCTCGATCACGCGGTCGTGCCGGCCGGCCGCCAACCAGTCGATGCGCTGCTCGTCCGCCGCCTGGGCCTCCGGACTGACGATGTTGCGCGGGTCGCCACCCATTTGCGCACGAAGCTTGGCCAGGGGCAGGAAGACGTGGGAAAGCCCGCCGGAAGCCAGGAGCATGACCCGGCGCCCCGTCTTCTCGACCGCGCGCGCGATGGCGCGACCGAAGGCCAGGAAGTCCTCCGTGGTCGCCGTCTGGCAGACCGAGGCGGAGACCCAGGCCTTCCCCGGGCTCCCCAGGTAGGAATGCAGGTTGAGCGTCGCGTACTGGATCGGCAGGTGAGGATCGTCCACGGCCTCGGTCCATGGCCCCTCGCGCATGGCCTCGTCGCCAATCGCCTTCGCCAGCTCGGGATCGCCCGGCAGGTCGTAAGGCACCTGGCGGAACGCGGTAGGCATCTCGCTCGACGTGAAGAGCCCGGTCCGGACCTGATGAGAGGTCACCACGAACTCCGTCGTGGTGAACCAGTGGCTGTCGATGAGCAGGACCGTGTCGTAGTCCTGCACGTCGAAGACCTCGCGCTTCAAGCGCTGGAGGCCCGTTGCCAGCGTGAAGTCACGGCCGCCGTTCGCCTCGACTCGCATGGCCTCAGGAAACATGATCACCGGCGCATGCGAAAGCAGGCCGGCCCCAACAATTCGTCCCATCGCGCGCTCCTAAGGCAGTAGCAAGAGCTTGCCCATCGTCCGGCGGCTCGCCAGGTTGGCGTGGGCCTCGGGCGCGTCGGCGAGCGGGTACGTGCTGTCGATCGTGATTTTCAGCGACTTGTCCAGGACGCCCTGGAACACCTCGCCGGCCCGCCAGAGGAACTCCTCGCGGGTCGCACGGAAGTGCTCCATGTAGGGACGGGTCAGCGTCAGCGAGCCACCCCAGGCTAGCTTCATGGGGTCGATGGGCGGCACTGCGCCGCTGGCGCCCCCGTACAAGACCATGGTCCCGCGCATGCGCAGGCTGGCCAGGCTCGCCTCGAAGGTCGCCGCGCCCACGCCGTCGTAGACGGCATGCACGCCCTCGCCATCCGTGAGGCGCCGCACCTCGGCCGCCAAGTCCGAGACCTGGTCGTAGCGGATGATTTCGTCCGCCCCGTGGGCGCGGGCGAGCTGCTCCTTGGCCTCGGATGAGACCGTGCCGATGACCCGGCCGCCCCGCGCCTTGATGGTCTGCACCAAGAGCAGTCCCACGCCGCCGGCGGCCGCGTGGACCAGCAAGGTATCCCCGCTCTTCACCGGGTAGGAGTCGTTGATCAAGTAATGAGCCGTGATGCCGTGCACCAGCGCGGCGGCGGCCGTCTGCATGTCCATCTCGTCGGGAACGTGGACGGCCCGGAACGCGGGGACCAGCACGCGAGTGGCGTAGCTGCCCAGCACCGTGGTCCAGGCGACGCGATCGCCGACCTTGAAGTCCAGGGCATTCGGACCGACGGCCACGACGCGCCCCGAACCTTCTTCGCCCGGGATGCGCGGCTCGGGCTGAGGATAGCGGCCCTCGCGGCGGTAGATGTCGATGTAGTTGACGCCGATCGCGTCCGTCTCGACCAGGATCTGGCCCTCGCCGGGCACGGGATCGGCCATCTCCACGAGCTGCATCACCTCGGGGCCACCCGCCTCACGAACGACTATTGCATGCATGGTTCCACTTCCTTCATATCCAGGATCTCGACCTGGTAACGGGAGATCCACTCGTCCAACCGCACCGTGGACTCCACCAGGATGCGCTCGAACTCAGACAACGGTTGGTGCTGCGCCTTGGCCACCAGGCGCTCGACTCCCTCGGGCGCCAGGAGCGCATGGATGGGGGAAGCCGGATCACTCGCCTTGGCCTGTAGCGCGCCGACCATCGCCTTGTCGTATCCCGCGTCTTGGACCGTGGGGTAGGCGGCCTTCTTCCTGCGAACCACCGACTCCGGCAGCACGTCCTTCACCGCCTCGCGCAGCAAGCCCTTTTCCAGCTCGAAGGCCTGCTTCATGGCCCAGGGGATGTTGAAGACGTACTCGACCAGCCGGTGGTCGCAGAAGGGCACGCGCCCCTCGAGCCCCATGGCCATGCTCGCCCGGTCCTTCTTCTCCAGCAGGATGGGCAGCCAGCGCGTCAGCGTCAGGTAGCTGATCTCACGCAGGCGGGCTTCCCGTGGGCTCTCCCCGGCCAGGCGGGGCACTTCTGATAGCGCTGCTTCGTAGAGCTCGGCCTGGTAATCGGCCAACTTCAGCTTCTCCATGAACCAAGGCTGGAACAGGGCGCTGGGGTCCAGACCCTTGTGGGCCGCCAGCTTGAGCCAGGGAAAGGTTTCCGCCTGCATGGCCTTCTCGTCGGCGAACCACAGGTAGCCGCCGAATAGCTCGTCAGCCGCCTCGCCGGACAGGGCCACTGTCGCGTGCTCCCGCACGCCGGCAAACAGCAGGTACAGGGAGATGTCCAGGTCCCCGAAGTTGAACGGCAGGTCCCAGGCCCGCAACACCGCTTCGCGCACCTGCGGGTCGAGCAGCCGGCCCTTGTCCAGCATGATCGTGTGGTGGTCGGAGCCGATGAAGTCCGCGACCTCGCGGGCGTAAGGACCATCGGGCGAGGGCCGGATGGGATCGGCCTGGAAGCCTTCCGTGTGCCCGACGAAATCCACCACGAAGGTCGAGAGCTGGGCCCCGCCTTGCTCGTGCAAGGCGCGCTGAGCCAGAGCCGACACGGAGCTGGAATCCAGGCCGCCCGACAGCAGCGAACAGAGCGGCACGTCGGACATCATCTGGCGGGCCACGATGTCGTCCAGCAGCCGCCGGATGGTGGCGATGGTTTCCTCCAGGCTATCGGTGTGGGGCCTGGCCTTCAGCTGCCAGTAGCGCTCCTCCTGGATCTCGCCGTGCCGCACGCGCAGGAGGTGGCCCGGCTTGACCTCGAACATCCCTTGGAAGGGGACACGGCCCGGCGTGCGCAGGAAGAGCAGGGCATCGCACAGCTCCTCGCGCGAGGCGCGGGCCTTGGCGAGTGGGTTCGCGAGGATGGCCTTGGGCTCCGAGCCGAAGAGCACACCGCTATCGGTGGGGTAGTAGTAGAGCGGCTTGACGCCGAGCCGGTCCCGCATCAGCACCAGTTCCTCGCGCGCCTCATCCCAGACGGCGAAGGCGAAGATGCCGTTCAGCTTGTGGACCACGTCCGCCTGCCACTCGAGGTAGCCGCGCAGGAGCACTTCGGTATCGCATTGCGTGGCGAACCGGTGCCCCAGGGCTTCCAGCTCCTCACGCAATTCGCAGTAGTTGTAGATCTCGCCGTTGTAGGCCAGCACGGCCAGCGGGACGTCCCGCTCCGAGCGCTCCGGGGAAAGCATGGGCTGGGCGCCGCCCGCCGGATCGATGACCGCGAGCCGGCGATGGCCCAGGGCCACGTGGAGGCCCGTCCAGGTCCCGCTGTCGTCAGGGCCACGCCGACGCAAGGTCTCGGTCAGGGCCACGCCGACGCAAGGTCTCGGTCATGGCCTCGATGGTCCGGCCTTCTTGCTGGAGGTCACGCTCGAAGTCGAGCCACCCGGTTATTCCACACATGCCTGACTCTCCTTCTTCGCTTGGTTCAGCTGGCTCTCATCGTGCCAGGGGCCGCGCAACCAGCCGTTCTGGTCGTAGTCGTTCATGCACTCCTGGACGAAGGACTCGTAGCGGGCCAGCGAGCCGCGCCGCGTGGCCCACTTGAGCGCATCCAGGCGCACCTGCTCGCCGTTCCCGGAGAAGTTCCGCTCGTAGAGCTCGTCCCGCCCGCCGAAATCCGACCCGATTGCATCCCACGCCAGCTTGAGCAACTGGACGCGCTCGAGCGCGCTGCAGTCGGCGCCGTGGTAGTAGCGATCGATCAAGGGGCGCAGCTCCGGATGGTTCAGATCTGCGTGGCTGGATGGCACGACGATAGGAGAGCCGCCCAGGTGCGTCTCGAACAGCTCGTGGACCCGGCCCCAGACCTGCGCGTTGTAGACCCGGATCGCCGAGGCGTACTCCAGGCGCGGCACGACGGTGCCACCCGTGGCGGGCTCGGGGTCGAGGGCCATGGCGGTGGTGATGGCCCAGATCATGTCGCGCATCGTGATCAGCTCGCCGACGCCCGCCTGGACGCCCCGGAAGGCGTCCGTCCCGTTCGCCCGGACGGCCCGGGACAGCAGGCCAGCCATGAACTCCAGCTTGGTTGCGAGGCGAATCGCGGACTGGAAGTTGTAGAGGTTCGGGAAGCCGGACTTCGCATAGAACCCGGTGGAGCGCTCGATGTCCCGGTAGACCAGCACGTCCTCCCAGGGGATCAGCGCCTCGTCCAGGATCAGCACGGCGTCGTTCTCGTCGAACCGGCTGGAGAGCGGGTGGTCGAACGGCGCCCCGATTCCGGCGGGCTTGCGGCAGATCAGGCGGAGCTTGGGGTTGTCCATCCGCGCGAAGAACACCAGCGCGAAGGCTTCCGCCCTCCCCGGCTCGAGCACGGCGGAGGCCACGGGCGCCACGAAGCTGGCATGCGTGACGGCAGACCCGGTGGCCAGCATCTTGGCACCGCTCACGATGATGCCCCGGTCGGTCTCACGCACGGCGTGGATGAACTCGTTGCCCATCTCGTGGATCGGCCGCTTGCGGTCGATGGGCGGGTTGATGATCACGTGGTTGAGGTAGAGCGCCTTCCGGGTGAATTCCCGGTACCAGTGGGTGGCGTTCTGGGCGTAGGGGCCGTAGTACTCGGCGTTTCCGGCCAAGCCCGCCATGAACGAAGCTTTGTAGTCCGGCGTCCGGCCCAAGAAGCCATAGCCCAGCCGTTGCCAGTGCGCGATGGCCTCGCGCGCTTCGAGCAAGTCCTGCGCGGACTTGGCCGGCTTGAAGAACTTGTGGGTGCGCGCGCCGAAGTCATCGACCCCGGTCATGAGGTCCCGCGTCTCCGGATCATGGAGCGCGTCGTACATGCGCGCAATCGACAACGCGCTGTTGCGGAACGCAGGGTGCTTCGTCACGTCGGGGACCTTCTCCCCGTTCAGGTAGACATTGCGGCCGTCCCGGAGGTTTTCCAGGTAGTCGGCACCATTCAAAAGTTCATTCATGCGTGTGACACCAATCTCGGGTTGTCCAGAGGGGGGGTACTCAACACGTGTACGCGCCGGAGGTGACGTGGGGCCTTGGTCTCGAAGCCTTCTCGGCCGTGCAGGAGCGAGAAGTTGTCGGCCACGACGACGTCGCCCTCTTGCCACTCGTGGGCGTAGAAGTTGCTGGGCGCATAGAGCGCTTCGCGTATGCTGCTAAAGAATTCGGCCCGCTCGTCGTCGCTGACGCCCGTGAACTCCAGGATGGGCGGGTTCACGAACTTCCCGTACCCTTCGAGCGGTGGCTCGTTGTAGCGGATGACGGGGAACCCGCGCAAGGGATGGGTGTCGACGATCGGAGAAATGGTCTTGCTGTCGTAGAACTCCATCTTGCGCTGGTAGCTGCCCGTGACCTTGTCCCACAATTCGCGCGCGGCTTCCGGGGCGTTCTCCAGCGCCCGGACCGTGTCCGAGAAGGTGGTCCGGCCGCCTTGTCCGTGCCGCGGGGCCTTCACGCAATGGAAAATCTGGAATTCCGCGACTTGGGGACGGTACATCCCGTCCCAATGCAAGGGAACGTAGTTGTTGTCGAAGATGTGGTCTTCCGGGTTGTTGTGTTCGACGAGCTCCAGCACCTTGCCGAAGGGCCAGATGCTGATCTCGCCCCAGCTCTCGCAGTAATCGGAGAAGGCTTCCGCGCTGGTGAAGGTGTGGAAGCCCCTCAAGACGAGAAGGCGCTCACGCCAAAGGAGTTCGCGCAACTCGCTCACATCAAGGCTGCGGATGTCCTCACCTGGAGTCTGAGGCTCCAGAACCAAGCCAAATGGTTCATTGCGGGTGATTTTAAGCTTCATTTCCGGCTTCCTGTAGTTGATGGGGCTCCAGAACAAAGTGACTGGGACGCCCTGATTGCGTCACGAGACGTGCACCCAATGATTCTGCCTTCGAACGATGGAACAGCACGAAGCGTCCTCCCACGTCGACGGCGACTCCATGCCAGGGAGTCAGCCAGTTGTCGGGCTCGATCAAGCGAATGCCCAGTTTCTTGGCGCCGCAGGCCTGCGGATGGATGGACAGTCGAACGGCGGTGGGAAACAGTTCTTCAATCGCATTGCCCCAGGCCCTGCTGCCTCGAACGACTTCATACGCACGGATCCGGCACTCTTTCTGAATGGCGGTTCGGCTCAGCTCCTGACCCGGGAACGTGGCGTCTTCCACCAAGAAGCGTGTCATCCCGCAGTACACCCGATGTACTTCGATGTCGTCAGCCAAGCAGTCGTGAGTTTTCCCGTTCCCCCTTTTGATCGCGGCTTTGATCAGGCGTAGAGGCTCTCCGTGCTCCTCCATCAGCCGGCTGCGCATCTGGTCGAAGGCGCTCCCCTCATAGATATCATCGAGATTCAACGTGGAGAGCGAGCTCAGACCTAGCTCCGCAATCATTTCGGACAACGCTTCCTGATAAGCAGACACATCTTCGTCGCGCATTCCGACCGAGTCGCCAAAGACTCTGCCATCAGAAGTCAAAATGATGCGAGCACCTGGTGAATAGCGTCGTTCGATCCGGTCGCAGAGGCCCTGAAGAAACTCGAGTGCGCATCGCTCGGCCATATCAGGCAAGGTTCCGAGAACTTTGCCCGGATTGGGAGACTTGCCTGGAAATGCAGGCAGCACGAACGTAATGGGCTTCCCGTTCGCAATCGCGGAAGCGACCTTTGAGAGATGCGGCGCGGCGCAGTCCGGGCAGGGGACGGTGGCGCACATGGTTTCGGGCCCAGCCGTACGACGAAACTGCAAGACATCCATCAAGAGGTCTTTGGCGGTTGCCGTAGCCTGAGAAAGCGACGGTGAATGATCGCCCCTTACCACAGTGGAAGCGTCGGAATGTGCCAGCTCGGACTTTGATCCTCCAATTAATGGCTCCATGTTTTGTTCCTTATTTCATTGCGTCTTTTCTTGTCAGAAACACAACCTGTTACTAACAATTTAGCGGTCAAAAATAGAAACCTAAAGCGAATCGTTCTTGATGATTCATCAACCCATAGTTGATGTAAATTCACGAAAAGAGGAGCACTTTCGCAGCACAGAGACGTTGGAGTAAGGGTGACTTAATCCCAGAAAAGACGACTAGTTCAAATGTCAAGATCAGTCGGCAGGTCGCTTAACCGGGCTACCGAAATTCGCGTCTCTCTGCCGGCGCGCGGGGAGAGACGCGAACTTATCAGGTGAGCTAAAGTAGCGTGGCAGTTCTAACCTCATCAGCCAAGTCCACTGACAAACCCCCCGGATCCGCGATTTGCAACGCGTTCCGGGGGGGCGACGATTGGGAGCGTTGCGGAGGTCTTGCGCCCTGTCGCGCCTGACTATCCAGGATGCATCTGGGTTCTGGGATTTCCCCTGGTTCGAATCCAGTTAGGTACCAGGCCGGCGCGGGG
>RCUQ01000085.1_pt1 | contig 107168 bp, 164 predicted proteins | sample 2166351 | NCBI WGS metagenome assembly RCUQ01 (sample SAMN09932597, study PRJNA488358) | compost metagenome | feature: garden; material: soil; isolation source: compost soil in acetonitrile-enriched culture | place: Germany: Experimental Botanical Garden Goettingen | collected 2016-01-27
ATGGAAGTGATAGGCCGTGGTCAGCTCATTGATCTCGGCAGCCCCGCCTTCCTGGTCGCGGTAATTTCTGCGGACTTATCCCGATATTCTTTATCAAGGCGAGCAGAGTTATAGCCGCTGGCATAGGCGACACTTTGCCATGATTTAACAGCGGGCATTGCCTGGGGCTTTCCGGCTTCGAAGTCGGAAACACCTTTAACGTGGTAATACGCTTTTGTATTAGCCATGATTAAATCCCCGCTTCAATTGTTTTGAACTGTACCACGTGCCCGCCCTGGGCATGCCCAGCGATAAGCAGTGTGGACTTGCTTACTTTCTGCTCAATGCCCAGGGCAGCGATAATAAAGAAAGTCGCAGTTTCCCTTACTACCTCAACAACTCCCCCCACTGGGAACGCTTCCACCCATGCCGGATGCTTAAGCCCTTGCACGCTGGCAACAACTAACCGTGTATAGGCCTGCTCTGGCTCATAAGTGAAAAAGGCGCGCCCGTGGCCGTTCCTGATTTCACTACCAGGGGCTACAGGTTCCCAGGTGTCGCAATCGTAGCTAACGTGTAGCACGCCAGACTTGACGCAAACGTCATAGAACCGGGCGCAGATATAGGCACCGTTGCCTTTGTCCAGTTCCTGGCGGATTTTGTTGCGGGCTTGCGTAGGGGTAAGTTTCATCGATCTAGCTCCTAACTGACTTTCGGGACTTTCCGGCCTTTCTTACTGCCCTAGGCCCAATTAAGGGCCTAGGGGTTAAGCTTGCATCTGTAGCTTTAGCTCGTAAATTTTCTGTTCTAGATCAAGGGCTACCCCTTCGAAGTAATCCGCCCATACTTGGCACGTGCTAGCCCCCTCATCTGCATAGCGCTGATTCCGGGCTTGAGTGTCGCGGGCACCTTGTAGGCGCATCTCCCAATGGGCTAACCGTTCCTCATTTGTGCGTGCCATTTGCTACCCCTTGCCCTACAGGCGTTTTCGTTTGGCTTGCTGGTAGTGTAGGGGGCTAAATCTATGCTGTAAAGCGCTTACTGCATATTATTTTAAGCCCCTGGGGCGGGCTCTTCTGCGGGCTCCCCAGGTTCGAGCGAATAGGCCTCATAAGGTAAGGTCGGGTCGTTGTGAAAAAATAGCGTGTCTTCTGGCACTACAAGGTGCGCAACTTGCGTGCCCCGCCGAACATTACAGCGGACAATTCCCCCCACGTGACTGCTAGACGTAATAAGCCAGCCGTCATAATTCCAAACGTCTACACGTGTAAATAAATCAAAGTGCTTATCATGCTCGCTCGCTCTAACCGGGAAGCTTGCCGACGACGGTTTAAAAGTGCGGCCTATATGCGGGGCGCTTCCCTGCCAAATGGCTAAACCGTGCTGTACCTTTGCATAATTATCGGCTTTCTTTTTCACGCTGGCTTTCTCTATTCTTGTTTAGTCCGGTAAGTCAGGAACTGCAATAAACTATAAAGCCCCATCGATTGACGGGGCTCTATTTCCACTACAGGGCGATAGAGGGTGCTCCCCCCAGCTGCCCAGTGTACCGGCATTGGGCCTGTATTGCACCAGGGCGGGCTAACTCTGTCGATTCCTGGCCCCGGCAAGCTTCCCAGTCTATGCGGGCTTCCACCATGCTAGAGCTTGCCCAGGTTTGCGGGATATCCTGGCGGCATTCGTTAACCTGGGCATTGGCCCCAGGGGCGCACAACGTGACCACTAAAGCGATATTGGCTAAAACTGGCATATGTCACCCTTCTGATTTACTTTCGGCGCGTGTCCGGGCGTATGGCTTTTATACGCTCTATAGGCGCCCCGTAGTCGTTAAACATCCCCTTTGCTATCAGGGTATAGGCAACCCCCGGCAAGGCGTTATAGAGCCTTATAACCGCATCCCTTTCTTTAGCGTCAAGGTCTGATAGATCCAGTTTGCCGATAAAGGTCTTAAGGATTGCCGCTAACCTGGGGGGCAGGTCGTTAAGATTGGGTAGAGCGCCCCCTTGTGGCCCTGGGGACGGTTTAGGCTTCCACCATGGCATAGAACCTCCTACCCTTTCGGGCTATCTGACAAGCGCTGCAAAATTTCATCATTGGACATGCCTGATAATAGCTCATCGATGCGGGCGGACTTATCCCGTTCGACTTGCTGTAATTTTTCCTGCTCTTTCAGGTATTCCGCCTGGGCTACCTTCCCCGCGTCTGTAGCGAAAGGATCAACTGTAATATATAGGGTTACTTCCCGCCCTTCTTTATCGACAAAAACGGGCATTCCTGATTCCCTTACTTTAACCGTAAAGTGAGACTTTATCAGTCGGTTTACAGTTTCCATATCTACAGCGCCGCCGAAACTGCCGCCACAAACTTTAACCGTATTATCGTTATGGCGCCGGGTATGATAGCCAATGCTTTTATGTGCCATGATAGGCCCCTTACAAGTCACGTTTGCGGTTTACGTCCCTTACGTCTGTATCTACGCAATTAGCTTCCCGGTATCGCCAGCCGTAAATAGTGGATATGCCGTTGGCATGATTAGGCGTCTTTTCCAGATAGCCATTTTCGATTAACCAATTAATACCCGTTTCCGCATACTGTTCATCATAGCCATAAGCATAATCGACCTTTCCCAGGTGAACCCATGCATCTCCTACCAGGGCAGACAATGCAACGGAGTGGTACGTATTACCGCCGGATGTTTCAAACCAACGTTTGCCGCTCATATTAAAGCGGGTAATGCCCAGGGCCTTTGTCTTTTCTGTAGCGTTAGCGATTGCCATTTTTAATACTCCCCTTTCCCGCTGTTAGTATTCTTGCGTTAGCCTACCCGGTATCAGATAGGCTAACCCAATGGTCACTAGCCCGAGAGTTCCACGGTGTGGCAGTTGGTTACTTTGTAGCCGTCTTTTTCGGCCTTTTCGATTGCCGCCGTCCTAGCGTTATCCTTATCGCTTGCCAGGATGTTAACGGTATGTTTCCCCAGGCCCGCAAATTGTTCAACTTGCAGCACGACTGTATAAGCGGTTTTCTCTTTCATATTTCCCTCTAACTATTGGTTTGTTTGCGGTTCAATTTTAACGCGCCTTTTAATTAGCCGCGTAGGGTTTGGATCGTTTGCCCGATAGGCCTTTAAATCGGCCTTTGCTTCTTTATAGTCCAGGCTGGCGGTTAGGTCTTCCCAACCGTGCCCATAGTTGCCCTGGACAATGTGTTGCACTTCGGTAGTGGATACGCGAGCCATAATTAAAGCCCCCACTTTTCGTTATCATATCCAGGTAAGGCCGGAATAAGTTGTTCCCGGAATTTATTAAGCAAGGCGAAAGCCTCGGTTTTCTCCCAATCGTCACATTCGCACGACTGATAGGCTAAACAATCAATAAGCTTGAGCGCCTGCAATACAGAAACAGGCTCTGCACTCAAGTTAATTACAACGTTCCCCACAAACGTGGATTGTTCGATATGGGGGGAATTACGATAACGCCAGTTAACCGAGCGGACGTTTTCGGCCATAAGCATATTCGCCTGGGCCTGGGCCGTTAACAGGGCATTCATTACATAATGATATGCTTCTGGGTCATCCTGCACTTTAAACGGATTTTTCAAACCGCAGTGGCGCTTTTCAGCGTTAAACACTGCCTGCAAAATGGCGGAAATTGTCGAATCATTAACGATATAGGCCGACATTATTTAGCCCCCCTGTCGAATTCGTCCGACATATTTTGAAGTTGCCCGAAAAGGTGCGAAAGTTGTTTAGGGCCGGTTGCATCTTGATCGGCATAATCCCCGACAATCAGAAAATCATATAAGGCCCTATTGCCTGGGACGGACCAACTATGGAAACGATCACAGTAACCATTCAAGGCAGCATTAGGGCGAATAGAGCCCCGCTTAACCTGGGTCCGGGCGTTACTGGTATATTCGCAGCTAGGGGCCAGGGCTTTAAAGTTGCCGATATAGTCCGGGCCGTTAACGTCCAGGGTGATACATACCATCCCGTTAGCCTGATATGCGCCTTCGATACGGGCATAAAACCAAACTTTAACGGACGTATGCGGGCCCATCTCCCCACAAAAATTAGTGTCGGTTCTAACGCTAACCGCCCATTGGTCCGCGTATTTATCCTTATCAATGCCGCGAATCAGCGTCATTGGCTCAAGGCGTAACGTTGAACCGTCGCGATATTCTGTAAAGGGAACGATTGTAAACGCCTTGAGCGCTTCCAGGGCCCCGCCTATACCCTCTACCTTGATCGAGGCGCAAGGCGTTCCCGTGCTCATTGTCAGGTTTACATGATACGGCATTACAGGCAGCAACTTAGCGAAAGCGTGGTGCGCCTCAAGGTCTGCCAGTTCCCGCGCCTGCTTAGCCTTCAATTCGTTAATGCTTTGCATTTTCTAACCCCTTTGCCCTACTGGGCAGCTATGCCCTAACGGGCTTTTGTGTACTTGCCTGGGCAGTATGGCGCAGTAACCGGCTTACTGCAAACCCATTTTATGATTTTTTCGGGGGATGAATCCGCGTCACACGGGAAACAGGAACGGACAATTCCCCCTCGAAAACTAACAGGCCCCGCTGTTGCTCAAGCCCCAGGTTGGCAAAACTTTGATCCCTGAAAGCGGATGAAATAGAGCGCTGTAACGCGGTTACAGCCTGCCCAGGTTCGCAAACGAATATCAGGCTTTCGCCCACTTCTAACGCCTGCATAAGGGATTTACGGCTTGTTTCGCTAACGTTCCCGTGTACGCGGCTAGTGCTGCCTTTTGTCGGTTTATCATTCATCGCCGGGGATTCCATAGGCTGATTCGATTTCTGTAGAGCAGTGGGCACAAACCAGGGGTTCGCCTTCCCAGTGGATAGCCGTTCCCGCTGCCTGCCAACCATCGCGCAAATTATCCCGCGTAGCCTGACTAATCAAGCGATAATTTTCCTTTGCGCATTTAGAGCAAAGGCACTCCCCATCAGCCATATAAAGCACGACAGGATAACCCCCAGGCCATGCTACAGGGTTGCGGATATATTCCCGAACTTTCACCAATGTCTCATTGCGTTTTGAAACTTGCCCCAGGGTAACTAACCCCCTTTTGAGACGATTAGTTATTAAATCATGGGCTAGCTCGATTAATTCTTGATCCTCATCAGTTGCCCCCAGGTAAGCCAGCGCTTCCCCGTCCTCTAGCGCTTCGCGAATAGCCTTAAGGGGCTTTTCAACTTCCGCCAGATTAGAGCCGATAGCGTCAATAAACTCTAGAGCCCGAACAATCATTACTTTTTCAGTGCCAGCCATGATAAAGCCCCTTAATAAAAGTAAACGTGCTTAAATGCCCAGGAAAAGCGCTTATCAGACCGGCCATAAAAACAATCTGTACGGAATGCCCGCGCCTCATAATCCCGAAAAGTTGATTCCGCAACCTGGGTCAACTTGCCGTCATTCGTTACAACGTGGAAAGTTACGGCACCGTCCGACACTCTAACCCGTCGGCAGAGTTCTTTAGATTTAAAGGTCATGATTAGCCCTCACTTTCCAGGGCTGCAAAATCAACGTCGTCCAGGCTTTTAACCGTTACCGTTTCATCCTTGCCATAATAGAAGGTGCGATTAAACTCTAACAGGCAACCCGTCCGGCTGGATTGTTTCCGCACAATGTTCCCGTTAGATTCGAAGCTGGCCCCGGTCCTAACTTGCTCAAACCGGCAATGTACTTTAACGGCGGGCAAACCCCAGCCATTCCCCGGACTAATCCCCAGGGCTTTAACCATGGATTCGATAGTCTCCACGGTTTGCTCTTTCAGGGCCTTAAGGGTTTTTTGTTCGGGTATGCCGTCAACTAGCCCGCCACATTCTACACGCTGCACCCATTTGCCAAAGGCTTTAACCCCTACGGCAATAGTTGCCCCTGGCTTTTCAGGGTTTGCCAGTTGGAAAGTACAGGAAAGCCATTTTCCTGTTTTTGCATTGTCGGCTATCGCCTGGGCTATTTCCTGGGCATTCATTTGTAAAACTCCCCGTTAGCCTTGAATTCGTATTCATTGCCCAGGATACTAGCGTCCACCTGGGAATCCTCATTCAGCCAGTCATATTCTTTTTCAAGGCGACGATAGATATAACGCATAAAGTCGCGCATTACTTCCTCTACTGCGTCCTCTACGTCGGAACTTGCCCAGGTATCCAGGCGTTTAACTTCGAAAACTGTACAGTTTTCGTGCTGATAGTGGCCGGAATGTTTCACGGTGCCGGTTAGCTTATAGAAGTTCGCAGCCTGTAGGGCTTGCCACTCTTTCGCTATTCGCTGGACGGCTTCATCCTTGGGGGCATATCCCGCCACGGCTTTAGCTGCGCCTGGGGCATACTTGAAAGAGCCGACAAAGTGCGCCCCATCGCCCTGGCAGGAAAAGCCACTAAAGCCGATACGCTCAATTTCCACGCCCATCAGTTTAGCGATGTCTCTAACATCCTCAAAAACGCCGTCCCACCATTGATCGGACTCGCCCGCTTGCCTGTACCACTGGCGGGCCTTTTCTTTCGCCTTTTCCGACAATTCGTCAAACTTATACACGTTAACTGTTTCGGTTCGCATTTTGTAACTCCTTTGCCCTACTGGGCAGCTATAGGGGGGCACCGTTGCCCCCCAGGCTTTACAGATTAACCTTTGACGCGCTCGCTTACCTGGGCCTTAAAACCGCGTTTCCATTCTTTAGCTGCCCACGGTTCGAACCTGTAAGGGCAATCGGCCAGGGTAAAGCGGCCTTTACGCGCCGTATGATAGCCTTGCCAGTATTCTTGACTGTTCATCTAGTCCGCTCCCCTTTGCCCTTATGGGCGTTTTCTGTTTCGACACTGGCAAGCTTATGCAGTAAGTCGCTTATGGTCAAACCCTTTAGCAAAAAAGTTTTACGCTGCCCAGGGGCACCATATAGACGGCTAGCCCCCACCTGGGCAAACCCTGCCCCAGGATCAACCGTAAGGCCTGGGGGAGCTACCAGGGGAGCCAACCAGGGCGGATACCAGGGGCAAGGCCGGGAACGTCCCCAGGGCTACCAGGGGCGCTATATAGAGGGGGAAAAAGAATTATGCCCGCGACCTTGACGCCTGGATAAGCAGTAACTATCTTACTGTATATACACGCGGGAACGTTAGCCCCACCTGGGCCAGATACCGGACTACAAGGGGGGAGTGTGCCCGCGATTTAGGTAGTTAGTTAGCTATGCAACGATGTCGATAGGTGGCTATGCAACCTTGCTGCTACCCCAGGATAGCTACGCCTGCGAAGTCTGTTCCAAACCATTCGTTTTCGTCCCGTCAGTTCGGAAAAATCGGCTGACCCCCTGTAGCGTAATTTGCCGAGGGGGTGTAGCGTAATTTGCCAGGGGGTGTAGCGTAATTGCCCGACCCCCTGTGACGTAATTTGTCGAGGGGGTGTAGTGGAATCTGAGCTACCCCCCTGTGATGGAATTTTTGAGCTATAGCTCGAACCGTCTCTTCCGTTCCTAGCTTCATGAGATTATAGTGCGGCACTTAACGCACTACTAGTGTCCGACTTTCCACCCCATGAAGCTGAGAGCTGTATGTCTAAGATCGTTCAACTCCGTAATGCACGGGCAGCAATGGCTGCTGCAAAAGCTCAACTGGAAGCGCTTCAGGATGACCCAGAGCTTAAAGCTCTACAGGACTTCGAAAGCGAGCTACGAGATGTCCTAGCTAAGCACAAGCGTTCCCTGGTGGACGTTAACCTGATCCTTGATGAGAACTATAAGCCTCCTAAAGCTCCGTCTCCAGCTCGGGTAGCAGCTGCTGTGGCTCAGCCGCGTCCACTCAAGACGTGGAAGAACCCACACAATGGTGAAGTAGTGAATAGCTCCCACGGCAACCATAAGACGCTGAATGCATGGCGTGATAAGTGGGGCGTTGACGTAGTGAAAAGCTGGATGAACTGATCAGGTAGTAGATCGAGGGCATAGCTAGTAATGCCTTCTTCTGGTCCTTCTCCACTGCCCCGATCAGGACTGACCCCCTGTGATGAAATCGGGAGCAAAAGAAGGCCGCCCAAAGCGGGCGGCCCTATTAAAGAAGGTGAAGGACCAGTTCACCAACAGGCTGACACTGTAATTTTAACCAGTACTGTATCTTTGTACAAGACACCCCCGCTGATAAAAAAGGCCGCTCGATGAGCGGCCTTTAGTGTCGTTGCTAAGTAGGCGAACAAATACATCGACATAGCCAGTCTATGCCAATGATGGCACCCGCACAACCCCACCCCGAGCCCCGTATTTCCTGGGCTACTCCCCCATTCTATACCCCCACCGTGTGAAACAATTCTCACTTCGCGCCATCACTTGTATATACGTCTAATGGGTTAATGGGTTAATGCATCCATTACTCACTCAATGCATTACTCCTGCACCCACCTAATCCAGTAATTTTTTAAAAAATTGATTTGACATCTACTGCTTCAATGCTCTAATCTTGCAATCAGTGCAGTAATTTTCTAATGCGGTTATTAGGTGATGCTGCACTCAATTGAGTTTCTAAGGGATTAATTCCTTGCGTGATTGATTGATGGCTTACACAAGTAAATGACCAAGTAAGTGGTGAATTACAACAGTAAGTGATCACGTGTGGAATTAATTGCTTAGATTTGTAATGCGGTAGGTCAGTACCTACTTATAGAAGTAATGCCGTACCCACTCATTCAATTGCGTGAGTGCTGAATTACATCTATAATTAGGTGAGTACTAAATTGAGCAAGTGATGGCTCAATGGAATTTGTACTTAGGGAATTACCCAATCAATTGCCCAAGCAATTGGTTGCCCAACCAAGCACGGACGCAATCCCCCGCCTAAGCGGGGTAATCAAGCAGGGAAATGGCTCACTAATCGTGAGCACCTATATAGAGGAACCATCATGAAGATCATTGCAGTTGCGAACGGCAAAGGCGGCGTAGGCAAGACCACAACCGCTGCCCACATAGGCGTCAACTTCGTTAAACGTGGCTACTACACGGTATTGCTCGACACCGACCCGCTGGCCTGCCTGGAAGATTGGTGGGATGGGCGTCAGTCCGATGATCTTCAATTGATGTCTGTTCCACTGGACCAGCTGAACGAAGCGATTCCGCGTCTGCGTGAAGCTGGGGTGGAATACCTGATTATCGATACCCCTGGTTTCATCGCTCACAAAGTGACTGAACTCCTGCACCAAGCCGACCTCATCATGATCTTGTCGAAGGCCGGTCCACTGGACTTGCGAGCCACCCGCCGTTCATTGGCTTTCATCGAAGACGTTAAGACCCCGATGGTGTTCGTGCTGAACGAAGTAAAGAAGGGCACCCGGATTGCAAACGATGCAGTAATCGCGCTCTCACAGCGTGGCAAAGTGGCCCCGATTGTCCACGACAGGAACGACTTCGTAGTCAGCATGATCGATGGCCGGACCCTTGAAGAAATCGCAGGCGCCAGTAAGAAAGGCATTGAAGAAGTTGACACGTTGGGCGACTACATCTTGTTGCAGCTGGGCGTGAAGCACCCGAAGACCATTGACCGCAGCCCGGTGAAGCAGCCCACCGCCCAGGTGATCGAGCTTAAAAGCAAGCGTGTCACGAAAGCCTGACCCAGCTTGTATATACATCTAATGGGTTAATGCTTTAATTACTACAGTAATTACTCATTTACTCATTTAGGAAATCACTTGATTGATTGCGTGATTGCGTGCTTAAATCAGTAAAGCAGTGCGTAAGAACTCAATCAATTAAGTGATTAGCCACTTGAGCCAGTAAGCAGGTGATGATATGGCTAGCAAACAACGGGCGTCGGGGCTTGACGGTCTTTTGAAAGAGAAGCCGTCACAGCCCAACCTTTCTTCGGTTGGTGAAGCCCCGATGGTTTTAGATCCACCAAAGGCCCAGGTCGAGCAACCCGCTCCCGTGCCAGTGAAAGAAGCTGAGCCACAACAGGTGCTGACAATCACACCGGAAACTGCGGCTCCGCTACTACCTCCGGTACATCCACGGCAAGTAAAAGAAGGCTACAGTCAACTCAGTATTAAGCTTTCCGGGCAGCTGTTAGCTCGCTTTGAAGAAGCAAAATACAGGACCGGATTGAAGGGCCAGAACATTGCAACCGAAGCCCTTGATATCTGGTTGGCACACAACGGTTTCTGACAAAAGTTGCAGACATGACAAGGGGCCGAAAGGCCCCTTTAGTTGTTTCAGCAGATATGAAAAAGGGCCTTTCGGCCCTTAGTCTTTACAGCAGATCCAATTGATCTGGCGCCGGGTCTTCACCGATCTGCGTGTCGATCTTCTTGCCCTTGGGTGAGTAGGTCACTACCATTCTGAACGCTTGTTGTCTTTCGTAGACATCTGCCCAGGCTCCCCGTGCAAACAGGTGGGGATTCGCCTGGAATTCGTTATGACCAATCCGCCTGAAAATGTCACGCTTGACTAAGGCGTTCAGATAGTTCCGGAACGTCTGACCCTGTATCCCCAACTTATCCGATATCCGCTCACGGGACGATGGGGTCAACGTGATGATGTTATCGAAGTCCATCTTGCGAATGAGTTCGAGGATTAGCAACGCATGGTGGTCTTTCAAGTCCAGTATATGCGAAAGGTCTTCGATGTAGAGCTTGACATAAGCTGGTTCTGTCTGAATCTTAACCACGTTCGTTGTAGACTCGCGCATAATCTCGCCCGTCCGGTGGTCAATCTCCGTCGTCTGGCTTCGAAAGGCCAGTATCTTGCCCCCTTTGGGGCTGTCGCTGCTGTCGGGCTTCATAGCATTCCTTACGTTCCGTGGATATACTCTGCTCAGCAGTATGGCATGGTCGCAGGAATTAGCAAACCGTACCTCGCACAGCAGTACGGAAGGGGCACCTGAAAGGGGTCAGATTGATTGCGACGTACTGCCAGCTGAAGTACAGAAACGCACCCCTTTGAAGTACAAGTCGTACCCCCTGGAATTACAGAAACGTACTCCATAGAAGTACAAGTCGTACTCCATAGAAGTACAAGTCGTACTCCATAGAAGTACGAAAAATCGCTACAGGCCGCAGCGGGGTTGAATCGGTCTTATATTATCTTTAGGGGGTGTTTCCCCTGATACACCGAGGCGCCTAGGTGGGCTGACGCGCTTCGCTTGTCGGCTCCGTCCCGCCGCATCGTCAACCCCTTCGCTTCGCTCGGGTTTGCCAATCCGACAGGCCGAAGCTCCAGTCGAAAAGTGTTCGAGAAAAATTAAAAGGTTGACGGATTTTTGGCGACGGACTAATCTCCGGTCCAGAACGACAAAGCCCCGCACAAGGCGGGGCTCTGAAGGAACCAGCGAAGCTTACCAACTTCCTGGTTCCGGAATCGAGGGGATGTCCTGGTTTAGCGGCCTGGGAATCTCGATTCAGTAGACTCAATTATAGACGGGATTAGTCCGTCTTGTCTACTGGATCACCCTCGATCTTGTCCGAAAAACACCGATAGCAACGTGCTGTCGGATTGACTTTTTGACGGAGAGCGGGATGAACATTTTTCAGAATCAGATCAGTGACTTAGCCACACCTGCAACCATCTCGATCCATGAGCGGCGGGGTGTGAGTTGCCGTGCTCAGAACAAACACAGACTCAGCCGCAGTCCCTGGGCAGCCATCGCTTCCGGCAGAAAATCGATCACGTCGTATGGATCAGCCGCACTGAGCAACTTGCGGATGTTACGCTCTCCCGCTAGCACCACCTTACTGTCCAACAATCGCTTTTCAGCGGTTTTCCGGCCAAGCTTGCGACAAAAGTTATCTTCGTAACTGCAAGCTCCGAACCCGATAAAGATTGCGGGTTCATCTTCGCCCAACACTGCCATCCGTTCATCAAGGGTCAAGTAACGATAAGCGACAGATACCCCACCCTTGTTATGGGTATATGGTGGATCACCGTCCAAGTTATCGAAGATGTTGCGAAGATGCTTGAACCGTACTTCGAGTGGTTGATTACTTTCTTGTGTCATTTTAAATCCTAGTATTGATTTGTGCGTAAGTTGTTTCGGTCAGACTAATTGGCATGATGCGACCATAGATAATTCGGTGACATCCAGAAGTAGGGCACCCAACTGATACTGTTTCCCCATCACGCTGGCAATCAGTAACATTCCAGTCGTACTTCGGTCCTCGAACAACGCATTTACAGTTGCCGCATGTTCCCTGGTAATACCGCTGCTCTGGCAAAGAGCCTTTAACTACAACTTCTAAAGTCATCAGATTTCTTTAACACTCAAGCTGATTATCTATAACACTTGCAAATTAAAGCGACTCTAATTAATCCAGCACTAGAGCCGCTTTTATATTGCACTTACTTCTTGATGCCCATGTCCAGCGATAGCGATTTCATGTTCTGTGCATTCATCAAAGTCATGAACTCATCCACTGCCCCGGCACGACTACCCGAACCAGTACCACCCATGGAAAACTGCGACACTGGGGCCTGTGCGATTGCTTCAGCGGTGTCTTTGTTCATCTGCACAGCAGCCGCTAACTTCTTGTCCAGGGCGCCGTCAGCTTCCAGTACCACTTTCAGTGCGTAAGCTTCAGCATCAGCGGAAGTCTTAGTTGCCTGAGCATCGATCTTGGCTTTATCCAGCAGTTCCTGGGCAGTACGCTTACTGATCTTGGCAGACTCTTCAGCTTGCGAACCACGAGTCAGGGCCAACATCTTTTCTGTTTCAGCATCAGTGGTCAGTTTGATCTGAGTACGCAGGGTCGCCTGTTTCTCTTGTTCAACTTCTTTCTGACCACGAGCTGTTACCAGCAGCTTCTCTTCTTCTTCCTTCAGGCGGTTCTGACGTGCTACAGCCAGCTCTGCTTGAGCGGTTTGAACTTTAACCATGCGAGCACGGAACTGTTCATTTGGTAGGATGTTAGTGATGCGTGCTTCTACTACTTCTACGCCCAGGCCGACAAACTGTTGTGCCTTGCGAAGTTCACGACCAGACTTATCAGTTTCTTTCTCAGTGACAAACTCTGTACGCTTTTGTTCACCGTCATCACCCGCACCAGAAAGCAACTTGGAAGGATCTTTATTGTCCTTGTCTTGTGGTACTTTCTTCTCTACTTCTTTACGCTTGACCACGTACTGGCCGTTACGTAGTTGGTCTTCGTAGTACTGACCAAACTCGGATCGAGCACCCGCGAAGTAGTCATCAGCGGTCATCAGCGAAGCCGTGGTTTGCAGCGTCTCTTTGACGGCAGGGGCTACGGCTGTGGAAATGAAGTTCTCGGGGGTGCGGTACTCACGAGCGATCTTCAGGAACTGCTCGCCCTGGGGCATGCGGATACGTGTGGAAGCCTCTACGGTGCCGTCTACGTTGCCCAGGAAGGTCACGCGGTAGTTATTCACCCCTACGCCGTCATCGACCTCTGGAGCGCCTTCGCCGTCCTTGACGATGGAAAACTGAAGGGTCTGTGCCTGCTTCCAGGGCGTAGCCTTGCCGAACCATTTGGTGGCGTACCCGGCATCACTGATTACTTTCTCTTCGCCTGTGATGGTACGGATGTGGGTTTGATATCCCGCTTCGTTATAAACGAATATCTGGTTGAATGTACCGATTAGAACTAGACCGCCCACGGCCAAGCCCAAGCCTACTTTCTTGATAAACTGCATTCATGCTTCCTAGTGATTGATCTTGCTTACTTGCTTTCTTTCTGTGAATCTTCTTTCTTGCTGAAGTACTGCACCACACCGTAAAGAAGAAAGTACAGAACAGCACCCCCACCAATTACAGCCAACATTGCTGTCATTACTTCTTTCTCCGCAGCCGGTACGCCATTCTCCAACCGACAGCAATCCCGTAGTCCATGAAGTAGTAGCGTACAGCGAACTGCCGCCAATACTTCATGTACAATAGAACGTCAGTCAGGAAGAAGACCGGGATAATATAAACCCAAGTCACACTGCATCCGTGCAGCTATTTGCGATCACTGCAACTTTGAACTTGGTGGGGTGCTGCTCTTCGTCACCATTGAGCCACTGTTTGTAGGAGTAAGTGATACCGTCAAGATAGGTGTAGTGATCGTGGTAACTTTGCCACGCTTGCATATCACGATCACTGATGTCTGTAGGTAAGCACCCTGGGAAGTGATTCTGGAGCCCACTAACCGTCAGGCCTTCCATCTCGGGGACGTACTTCTCATCGGGGATCAAACACCCAGCAGCACACATCAGGCCAGTGTCTGTACGATATTGGCAACGGTCTGACGGTAAGGCCCCAGTCTGTACGGCTCGTGCTTTCTGTTGAATCAGGTGCTGCTCGATCTTGTAATGCGAACTAATAGTCATAAGTACCCATGTTTCGCCCAGGGGAATACCCCCAGACTTCAAGTTAAGTATGTTCAAAAGATGCCCTGGAATTACAGGGCATGTGCGATCTGGGCAATCTGCGAGGCAGACATACCAGTATCACGCATCAACTCTTGCAGGCCAGTGGTAGCTTTGGCTGCTTGCACCTGATAGTTGCAGTCCACCAGTACTTCCTGGGCGTGACTCATCAGGGTAGCCATAGGCATGCCAGTACGCAGAGCTTTGGAGAAGCTGGTAGACAGCTCCGCTCGGAAGTCGAATGGGCCGGTAGCCAGTACTACTGGACGGCGAATTTCTTCACGGACTACTTTGCGTGGACCGTACACTAGGCCAATCTCCTTGGCGAAGTTGTTGAGCCTGGACACGTGAGTAGCAGGGGGAGTGCCTTCTTTGTAATTGCTCAGGTCAATGGAGAGCTGACGCATGTGATCTACAATTCCCGATTCCAGTAGGACTTTACATTCCCGTGCGAGGGCTTTCTTATCCACCGGGCGGAACACTTTCCCTTCATTTCTGGAAGACCTTGCACGTTCTTCAGCGGCAAAGTAGTTCTCGGCAAACTGTTCGATTTCAAATGGCAACTTAACTTTCACTATTGGCTTTCTCTTTGTCTTTTCTGCTGTACTTGGTTTTATCCCGAAAGGGGACGCTCTTATGTTGCTTGGGTAAGTTCTTCGCTACCAGATTGCGTGGTAGGGACTTCTTCTTTTTCTTTCCCTTTTTCTTCTTAGCCACTTACTAGGGGCCTCAATTTCCGTCTTGTTGGATCACATTCTAGTGTTCGAGAAAACACAGTCAATTCATGTGCAGAAAAATAAACTTTTACACTTGACCAACTACCATAGAACCCTTAAAGTACGGGCCTTACAGACGGTATGGCAGCAAGTAAAAATGCAATAGCGAGTGTATGAATTATCTGGGCAGGGGATCGGCTTTCCCCGTACAATGCGGGCTCAACCTTGGATGGGGATGCGGTGTGACGGTAGCAGGTAGGATTTTCTTCGTGTGCTCCGCTGTCATGGGGGGCTTTGCGTTCATGTCATTGATGAGCGGGAGCTACTTCATCGCCGCTATGCAGGCTGCCCTGGCGTACTTCGAATGGCGTCTGGCGATGCATCACCGTGTGGTGGTCGCATGAGAATCCTTCTCTTTGTCGTGGGCTGCCTGTGTGTCATCGGCGCCGGGTACTCGATCTACACTGGGGATGTGGCAACCGGAATGCTTTTCCTGGCCCTGTCCTTCATGGATCGGCTAGCACCCAAGGCGGTATCATGACAAAGTTAGGCAAGTTCAAGTTCATGTTCTCGCTGTTTCTTATCATCGTGGCTGTCAGTTTGTACCGCGACGGCTCATATGGTTTTGCAGGCTTCTTCGGCCTGATGGCAATTATAGATATGGTGTCAGCCATCCGAAGCAAAAAGGATGTGGCTGCCCAAGACGGGGAAGGGTAGAGTGATAAAGTCACCGAAAGTGTTCCATAAAAGGCTCAGCTGGTGGTTCGTTCTTACGGCTGTGGTCTACGGGCTAGCCGCTATATTGTATCTCGCTGATGAGAAGTACGGGCTGGGCTTCACGAACATAGGTTTGTTTGGTGCGTTCCTATACCTTTCTCGCCTTTACGGAAAGATGTATACAGATGAAAATCATTAATCACCGTAGGATGTTGTTCATCGCATCCGTGCTTAATCTTGCCGTTGTTATCTACTGCTACATGATGGCAAGGAACTACTTCCGTCTTGAGCAGTGGTTTCAGTTCTGGGCTTTCGTAGCCATGGGCCTGGGCAACCTGATTGTCTTTGCTAAGCAGCGGATGTTAGCGATAGAATCGAAGCGGCTGGATTTGGAAATCGAACGGCACATAGCCGAGTTGGATAAAGCGATAGCAGATGCCGAAGAACATTACCGTTTAAGGAAGGACTCTGATGAGTAAGGCCAAGGTACGCAAGGGTGCAGACATGCGGGTGCTATTAGCCTGGGCCAAAGAGCTAGGCTTTGAGTGTGGATTATCAGGTGGATCACACTTGGTGTTCCGCCGTCCGAACACGATGCCGGTCTTTGCATCGCTCACCCCAAGTTGTCAATTCGCACGGCATAAGACTAAGCGTGACTTAAAGTACGCGATTCAAGAGTCTGAGCAACGTCAGCAACTCCGGGGGGTAGCATGAGCGAACATCTGAAGAACTGGGTGATCTATGAGCGGCCAGTAGAGTACCCGGACCACTTTGTAATTAGACTGTGGCTAGTTGTAAACGGCAGGCTGGTCCTCACCCCGGTGCAGAAGTTTGCCAAGACGTTGCAAGAAGCGCGTAAGGCTATCCCACCAGGGCTGATCTGTTTCCGGCGAGATGCTTCAGATGTGCCTGAACTAGTGGAAACGTGGATGTGACTTTTCTCCAGGCAAATAAAAAGCCGCCCATCATGGGCGGCTCTTGGCTTGCTGCATTCCAATAAGCTGTTTCAAGTAGCCATTGGTAATCTCTTGGCGTTCAGCCAAGTCTCTGATTCGTAGGTCCAGTAAACTGACCATCCGGTTCTCAGTTACTTGCAGTTCCGTGTGGGTCACGGCTACCTTTTGTAGGTCGTTTACGCGGGCTTCAAGCTTATTGATTTCAGTGTACTGCCAGGATACAAAGGCAAGTACGAACGGCAACATGTACTTGCTACCGAAGTCCAGTAGGGCTTTCCCTACCGCACTCATTTCTCCATTTTCAGCCATATTACTTACTCACTGCTTGAGCGGGTGGGAACGTGCCGTCTATCCAGCCCCTGAATTCCTTAATCTTATCGTTGCATCCTTTGCCAATAAGTAAGTTTCTAGCGTAAGCTTTCTCTAGACCACGATCATCTTCCCAGTTAACCATCTCATATTGGCATTCAATGAGAAGGTAGCGGGGGACTTGGATATCATTTAATACATTTGATGTCGGCGGGATAGACGGAGCAGTAGGTTTTGTCGAGCAAGCTGCGCCACTCAGCATCACTACCACCAACCCCATCACTAGAATCCCGCCCAGGGCTCTTGTGAGCCTGTTTAGAGCTTGTTTCATTGCTTACCCTCGGGGCAGTGCCTTTATTAAGAGCAAGTGCTGCATCGGCCTTCTGGGTGGCTGTAGCAGCCTTCACTTCTAAGGCGGAAAAGGACTTCTCTAGTTCGGTCGATTTGCCGTTGAGCTGGTTAACAGATTCGAAGTACTGCAAACTAGTTCTGGCAGAGTTCTTATAATTATCGCGGAGCATGGTGTAGTCCGCTGACATCTGTTGGATCTGGATTTGAAGACTGCTTTGCACAGTCTCTAGCTTGGTCACGTCGTGCTGCAAAGAATTCATCTGCCAGCCTTGCCACACCATAAAGGATACGGCGGCAACCAACAGACCAACTTTCACCTTGGCCCACACTGTCATCAATGGCAGAGAGCCGAACAAACTAAGCAGCGCTTTCATTCGAAGCGTCCTCTTCTTCTTTTTTAACTTGTAGGCACTGCTGACTTATGTAGCGGCCTACGCCAATTGCAACACTGATTCCAGCGGACACATAGGGATATGTTCCAGGCGGCAGCATCAGCGGTGCCAGGATTTCTACGTGGGGCTGGAGAATTTCCAAAAGCGTAATCACGAACAGAAGGGCACTTAGGACTACAGTGCTACTCTTATGCAAGTTCTTACTATTAGATGCGAGAATAGCCATGTGGCCCCCTTATTTGACATCCTTGTAGAACAGGTGTCTTCCTAGTTGTACCGTCTTAGTGCCTACAGCGGCCCAAGCAGGCGGTGTCTTCATTGATGTACTGAAGTAGTGTGTTGCCTTGCCTGTGGGGTCCGGGATCAGGCCTTCAATCACCGTCTCAGCAGCTTTTTTAGCCAGGGCGAACTGATCAGCAGGGATAGCTTTCTCACCCCGCAGATAAGCCGAGTTAGGATCGCTCTTATTCCAACAGCTAAACTGCCAAGGCTTTTGACACACCCCCGCGTAGCCTTCTCCCCACCACGAGTTCGACTTACCATCGAATACCCGATTGCGGATCGTCCAGCCAACAGCGATCATGCCGTTAAATCCTTCCCCTCGTGCTTCTCCCCAAAGTGTTCGGGCGAGCACGTCTATGTCTTTTTCATTACTCATATGATTTCTCTAAAAGAATAGGGGCCTAGGCCCCTTGAAATTACGAACTCAGAATCTGTAGAACTGCGTTCGTTAGTCTGCGGTTGAACACCTGGATCTTCCGGACATGCCCGTTAAGCACGGCACCACCTGCCCGGTAATAACCGATATACAATCGTTCCATCCCTGTAGGCATTGCTCCAACGGTATCCGCTGTGGCTGTCGCTCCGTTAAAACTGGCAGCGAAGTCGTTGACTTTACCGACCACTGCTGTTTTAAGGATCGTGTTAGCTTCGATGGTAGGGGAGATGATATCGGCTACGTTAGTTCCAGCAGTGACAACCTGGAGCTTCGAAGTGAACAACGATTGGTTATACAGAACACCGAACCTATTCAAGTTGTCAGCGACAGCGGACATCTCAAACACTCGTGCAAATACATCGCGTGGAAGTTGCGTCTGGGATTCAGAGCACACCGTAAATGCGGCTGCATTGAACCACGCGGTATCTAGGGCGAGGGATGTTGCTTCCTCGGCTCTTGTACCTGTCACGCTTGCCGTTACATCCCCTGCACGAGTTACTGCGGTAGTGGTAGTCGGGATATAGGACGTGCAGAAGGCTCCCGCCTCGATCTGGGCACCCCAGGCATAGATGCCTGAGATGGCGTCCCCTGCGAAGCTGGATGCACGGGTATTGTCGTACACCCAGACCCCCATACTTATGTTGGTTGCACCGACTGCGGTTGTTGCAGTCAGGATGATGCGATAGATCCCATTACCGACACTCTCAACACTGGTGTAAGCACTGGGGTTGAAGATTGCACCGTTAGTTAGATCAACAACTGCGTCTCTGAGGAACCCCACCGAGTCTGCCACTCGGATCCGGCACCAATTATATCCGCCTGCTTTGATGAAGACGGACGCGGTGTAGGTTGTGGATGCAGTGGCAGTGACTGTCTGTGTGGCCGTATGGTTTCCCGCTGTTACTGTGGGTCGAATTAAATCCATCGACATTGTGCCGTCCGGTGCTATTGCACCATTAGCAACTGCGGTTACGTTAGTCTTCGCCCAAGAGGCGTTATCGAAAACATCTGAGCGTATTACTAGGTTCGTACTAGCGCTCTCTACAAGCAGACCGAGAGGCCGCAATGCACCACTGCTATCCCACTCATAGGCTGCACTTCTCGCTACCCCACTAGCGGCAGTTTGCATGACACCAACATTGTCAAAGTAAGTGGCAGTGGAAGAGCGGGAAGTGAAAGAGTCTACAGATGGGATATACGTTGTCGGGAATGCTCCAGCTTCAACTTGAGCCCCCCATGCGTATACACCGGACAGTCCGTCGCCTGTATAGCTAGAGGTCGTTCCTGTGCTGATAAGTTGCACACGTAGCAGCAAACGTGTCTCAGCGGGAGTATCAACAGGGGCAGTAAACCAGCACCGTAGCCAGCCATTGCCTACATCGACTACCCCGCTGTTCACTACGGCTGCATCTTGCGAAACAATCGACTTAGCGGACAGGTCGAAGATAATCTGTTTCCCTCCTACACTGCCGATGGCGTAGTAGAAGTTCATTCGAACTCGCGTACGCTCTGCCGCTTTCAGGAAGATAGATCCACTGAAGACTTGTCCAGTGGTATAAGTTCCATCGACAATCTGGTCTTGGTAGTGAGGACTGTTAGCCGTGTTCTCAACAAGTTTATCTGCTGTGAACCGACCATCTGGAGCCACCGCAGCACCGGGTGTGATTGACGCAGCACTTCGTGTCCAGGGCAAGAATTCAAGCCGCTCAGTATACTTGAGCAGATTGGTTCGTGTTTCCTCGATCAGCAGCCCATTTGAAACTTTGGTTGCTGGATCGTAGTTGAAGCGTGGAGTGTTAGTGGCGGCATACTTTAATAGACCATCAGATCCAAAGTAAGTGGCTGATGAAGTACGGGCGAAGGTAAATAGATCATTGAAAGTCTTGCTTGTTCCGTTAACCACATAATTCTGGTTAACAAAGTCTAGACTTAGGTTGGCTTGTTGAATTGCACTTGGAAGCGTTGTTACAAGGCCCATTGCACTCATGGTATCTCCTTATGGATTATGTCCCGATCCCTGATGCAATCCATTGGGCACTAGTGGTGCTTTGAACTTGCAAAGTCTCACCTGAAGCCAGGACGAGGGGGGCCAGCAAGCGTTTAGCTCCAGCAACGTCTACAGCTTCTGCAAGCACGATCAGGGTGTCAGATGCGGTTTTGTGTAGCCTAATCCCTACGGTGCCCCCAGAGGGCACACAGGCGAATACCGCCCGTAGGTTAATAGGGCCAGTTGCCAGGGTTGTCCAGGCATTGCCAGCCGGGGAAGTTGCAACTGCTGAGCTATATGCGGAGCCAGTTACAACCGTGGTGATCCAACTTACTGCGTATTCCGACAAGCATTGCAGCTTGTCGGTAGGCTTTAAGCAGATGCCACCAATGGCAGGTCGGTGCGGGTTATTAAGTGAAAGGGTATTACCGGGTAGGAGAAGGGCGGGGGTTGTACCACCCTTTAGAATTCTCAAAGCCACTAGAGTGTCTTGAGCAGTTGCCGTCATTGTTACTGATGCAACCGTGCATTCACCTACCACAATGTCAACCCAGTTACTACCCGTAGAGTTAGTAACGTAAGTTGCCTTTGCCATTATCGTTCCTTGTAGTAGAACCTACCGAAGAGTCTTACACCTGCATACATCAAACCAGCTCGCCACCTAGCCACCCCAGAGGCCCTGAGAGCCCGGTAGAAGACTTGATCGGCTTCTTTCCGGCCTACCCCCGAGGCGTCGTACAGATAATCGTGTACAACCGCTGCTGGGAAGCCGTAGTTATCAAACATGGCGAGCACCAGGGGGACGCGGGGAAGGGTGAGGCCGTTAGTTGTGAAACGAGCTGGAACATCGATTGGCCCTTCTACTTCGTCTACGAAGATAAAGGGTTGCAGAAGTTTCCAAGTCTTGGCGGTGTTGTTGTATTGAACATTCAGCGGAAGCGGGAAGCCGTTACTACTCATTCAGGCCACCCTTGTTCCAGCATACTTTCAAGGAAAGTGTTGTTATCAATCATCGTCACCAGTTCATGTTCTCGGTTGAAGCAAGCCTGGACGTGGGCACGAACTGCCGTGGCTACCCCGATGATCTGTTGTGCCGTGAGTGGTAGGAACTCTCCGCTGGAAGTTTTCCAGTTCACGACGTAATCAGGATCGATGATTGCTGCAAGACATGCTCCAGCAATAAGGCCCTGACTATCACGGCCTGTATCAACCGCCATACCGGCGACAGTGATGCCGCTTACTTCATGGTTGTATCGCGTCATTGCTACTTTATACTTGAGGTCTGCAAGGGCTGTGACAGCCTTGTCCTCAACTGTTACTACTTTGCCCCAGTCAATCATACTGGCAACTCCACAGGGCCATCTTCAGAGACAATTAGGGGCTCAGGGAAGCGTGCTGCTTCACTGGCATTTGCTCCGTGTGGCATGATTAGCGTTAGTTCAATTTGTCCATTAATGCGGTGAACGTCATCGAGCAACCAAGGGCTTCCAGTAGCACTACTTGGAAGTGTGCCGCCCTCTGGAAGTGGGCCGAAGTTTAGAACTTCACCATTAAGGATCAGGATGTCACCAGAAACGATGACCGACAGCGTATCGTCCCGACGTTGCGGGGATAGGATAAGTTTCATTAGTATTCCTTTATTATTTGGGTTGCCAGCGACCAACAGCCCGCCATGTCATATTTAGGGCGTTAGTTTGAGCGCTGCGGTATGTGTAAAGTAAGACCGTGCACCGATCCGTGGCCAGACTGAGAAAAGGGCCGTTCATGTAATACTCGCCAATTGACCCTTGGTATCCAGAACCATTGGCACCTACTGGAGTCACAGTGAGGTGGTAAGTGTTGTCATAGAAGAGGGTGGGGAACAACGCAACCACGGATAGTTGTGTAAGCGCAGCACCGGCAGGGAGGACGCAAGTTCCCCACATCTCGATAGCGCCGTTAGCGTATCTAACATACTCTCCGTTAGCGTTAGATCCCCGTTCCATGACAGCTCCATTACTTACAGGCCCAAGTAGGTCTGCAACAGCCGCAGTCTTCAATCCAAGCGTTGTTCGCATCGCAGGAGCGGTTGGGTCATCCAATAGGCCCCGAGCCATAAGGGTTAATGGGGTTGTCCACATCGTTGACCCCGATGTGAAGTACGGGATCATATCCGCTGCACCCGTGATCCCAGCCAGGGCGTTAACACTAACGCTCGATCCCACATTACTGAAAGTTAGGATGAGAGATTTAGCCTGATCGGCTAAGCTCTGCACATAACCCTGTACAGGGATGATCGCGTAAGTCTTACTTGCACCAGTTGTTCCAGGGTAAACTGGAGAGATTGTAAGTTGCGTGTTACTTGCAACGTTCGTTACTTCATGGATAGTGGTGCTACCAGCGATGGTAATCCCGTCTCCGACACGAACGTTTGCAAGGAAGAGCGTTCCCGCTCCTGTTACGGTTGCGTTGTTAAGTGTCGCAGTCACTGTGCCGACGTTATACCAGCCCATTAGAACCATCTCCCTATTGCCAGCCAGCGTGTATACATAGGGGCCACCGCTGGGCCATAAGCATCCCAGAAGAAGCATCCACAACTACTGGCAGTAATGCCGGTTGTTTGTCCGCAAAAAATGATGCGGCCAGCAATTACGGCTTGTACGGCTAATGCCGGGATCGCTGCAAACGCCACGGGGAAAGTCCAGTTGTAAGAGTTATATGCGCCACTGCCATATCCAGTGGTGGCAAGGTTTGCTGAGATGGTTTGATAGAACCAGCAAATTAGAGTGCCATCGGCAAACTTAGTGTATTCACCGTTTGCGTTAGCTCCGCGTTCAATGATGCCCCCTGAAGAGATTGCCCCAACAACGTCGTAAACAGCCGCTGTCTTTAGCCCCAGAGTACTTCGCATTGAAGTAACTGAGCCGTCATCCAGCAAGCTTCTTGCGAGAGCTGTAATGCCAGTTGTAGCCATGGTCGTGCCGCTGGTGAAGTACGGTAGTCTGTCTGCTGCACCAGTTACCGTCATCAAGGCATTAACTGAAGAACTTGCAGCCACGTTACCGAAAGTTAGAATCACATTCTTGGCTTGGTCGGCTAGTCCTTGGACATACCCTTGAACCGGAACAACAGCGTAAGTCTTACTTGCACCGGTTGTTCCGCCATAGACTGGAGAAACTGTTAGTTGCGTCTCACTGACGATGTTAGTTACTTCGTGAAGTGAAGTGCTACCGGCTACAGTAATCCCATCACCTACACGGATATTAGAGATAAAGGCTGTGCCTGCACCCGTAATAGTTCCACTGTTATTTGTTGCGGTTACAGTTCCGGCGTTATACCAGCCCATCAGTACCACCTTCCTATGGCACTATAGTAGACATAGAATTGCTGAGCAGTCGTCCCGTTTCTGATCCATGCTGCCGCAGTTGAGGTAGTAGACGAGGTGGCAACTTGTGTTCCATAGTAGTCCCACGACCCCATCGGATAGCCCGTACAGTCAACAGTGTAAGTTGTGTTAATGAATGATGCGGCTAGAGGAAGCGCGAACTGAACGCCGATGGCATTTGCTGGGATAGTTGGTGTAGAAACACCGTACTTTGTGCAAATTAGTGTGCCATCGGCAAACTTCGTGTACTCACCATTAGCATTAGATCCTCGTTCGATAATGGCGCCTTGTGGAATTCCACCAGATTGAGAAGCACTACCTACGATATTATTGCGGGCATAGACCTTATACCCGTTGTCCCAAATACCAGTAGCGCCCGTGAACATGTGGCCACCACCAGCGTAATAGAGCATCCTACCACCACCAACTACACCTGTTGGTGTATCACTAATGATGCGGGTGTCATAATCGACATAGGTAGAGCCGGAATGGAAGTCTATGAACGGCGTAAAGGCTGTGGTAGCGGGGTATCCAAGCTCCAGGCTAACTGCCGATAGATTCCCTTGAGGGCCGCGTACAGCGATGGTAGAAGCAACTGCGTCTGTATTGGCCTGTTTAGCCACCATCGTGTTACTTGCGGTGAAGTACGGGATAGTGTTTGCACTACCTGTTATAGCAGCTAGAGCGCTAACACTTGCACTCGACCCTACAGTGCTGAACGTGAGTAATAGTGATTTAACTTGATCGGCTAAATCCTTTGTGTAGCCCTGGACGGGAATAATGCCAAAAGTTTTACCGCTTCCGGTTGTTCCACCGTACACTGGTGTAATAGTTAGTTGGGTGTCACTGGTAACGTTGACAACTTCGTGGACGGACGTGCTACCTACAATAGTAACTCCGTCTCCGACTCGCACATTCGTCATAAAGGACGTTCCTACGCCCGTTATTGACCCGCTGTTATTTGTTGCAGTGATCGACCCGGTAGAGTACCAAGCCATATGGATTCCTTAAAAGAGGAAGGGGCGAAGCCACAACTTATTCTGTGGCTTTAGGGTAACGATCTTTGACTTCTTTGATCTTGTCGTAGAAGCCAGGGATCTTTGGTAGTTGACCACTCTCCATTGCATGCCAAAGTGCATCAAGTTGCTCAGTGATATCTGGGTACTCTTCACGTCGTCGTGAAGAGTGGTCAGAGTTGTGATTAATTTTCATAAACAAGCTCCATTGGTAAGTGCGGCCATAGTTCAATGGTAATGACGTGTTTGGCTTCAATTGAAAAGCTCAGTTCAATGTCACTTCCATCTGCCGTATATTCCGTTCCATCAATGAAGATGGAAGCCCCGGCTGGGGCTCCAGTTATGATGTTGCCGGTAAGGCGTGCATCGAGTGTTGGTCGATCCAATACCAACCCGTCTTTGACGTATTGGCTATCCCTATCGGCGCGTAGCTCTACGAAGGCTTTATTGCCAACAATAGCCATCTTCCCCGGTGAAGCGTGAGTTTCAAGGATCTTCCCAGTCTCCGGGTCGTAGACGGTGAGGTAATTCATTGCCATATTGTTATTTCCATATTGTTTATTTCATTGCTCCAAGGATTGTTACACCTGCCGAGCTTTGGCCATCGCTCTCGATAGTGACATAGTAAGTCCCGGCATTCAGATACCAACTAACCGTTGCAATCGATGACGTACTCCAGTAATCACCGCCATAGGAGAAGCCGTTAGTGTAACCACCCACCGATCTGGCAACCAACTGCCCGGCGCTATTCCAAAGACTGATGTAAATCGCACTACCACCCGCGTACTTAGAAGACCTATGAACGGCGGCAATGACCACAAGGTGAACTATTTGCGGGTAGTAAACCGCCGCTGTAGCAGACCCGGTGGCACCAATTTGAGCATAGTAGGGGATAGTTACAGCGTTGTTTGCAATCCGCAGCGAGTCAACTTGCAGCGCCCCAATCTTCGCAGTAGTGATCTGCGCGTCACCAATCTTTGCATTAGTAATGGCCCCGTCTTGGATCTTCGCGTTAGTGATGTGCCCGTTGATGATATGGGTATCAGCAATTTGTGCCGCACCAATCTTCGCGTAAGTAATCTGTGCATCCGCAATCATGGCATTGGTGATAGCTGCTGTGCCAATCAGAGCGTTGTTAATGATTACTTGACCGTTTTGGATCACGAATGGTGTAGCTGTTGCACCATTTGCAGTGTTCATAACTGCAAAGCGATCCGCTAGGAACAACACTTGACTCTGCATACCAGCTGGGGTGTTCTCAATCCCGATACCCATACCAGCAGCGTAATAGCGGCCATCAGTTGAGACGCCCAACTTAATACTATACGCTGCTGAAACTTTCCCATTCAACGTTGTTAGCGTGTTTGCGTTAGTTTGAACAGTGGCGTTGGTATTATTCAGGCTAGCTTGGACAGTTTGAGTATAAGTAGCATTTGCAGAATCGGCGTCTGCTCTTGCTGTGGCTTCCGTTTGAATCATCGCCGTGGCGTTGTTCACTTGGGCACTTAGCGTCTCTACTCGCGTAGCCATTGCCCCATCTTCGGTAGCACGGGCAATACTTTCGCTCTGGATCTTCGCGTTGCTATTCCACAGATTCAAAGCATCAGCTAGATCGCCTGAGCCATCGCTCGGTCTAGCCGTAGCGTTAAGACTACGAAGTTCCTGTGCGGTGGAAGTAATCTTCCCATCTAGGCTATCGACAGTTGTGGACATTGCACTGAGCGCTGCCGCAGTCCCGGCTTGTGCTGCGGTCTGCTTAGTCCAACGTAGATTAGTAATCCACAGTGGAGTTGCGTCACCAGCACTCATCCTGAATGTAGGGCGACCACGGACAACAGTGGCTGGCACCGTGACAGTCCCCGCTATGGTTTCCCACTGGCCGTTCTTCGTTGAGATTGTGCCAGGCACCCAGTTGTGGCTGATCGAGGCGTTAGCCGCGTCATAGAACTGGAACCAGATACCATGTTGCCGTGCTGCACCTGCAACATCCATCCAAACGTCGCAAGACACTTCGTACACTTCGCCTGGAGCCATTGCCGCTGTTAGGGTGTTGGCTGGAGAGCGTTGAAGGGTAGTACATTGCCAACCAAGGTAAGTGTTCCCTGTTGACGTTGGTACATCCCACTTAGCAAGACGTGGAACGGATGAGCCAGCTGGAACTGATACATCAGTTTGTGGAACAATCGTCACTTGAGCAGAGTTGGTCAGCGAAGATTTATCAACATTGTAAGTTGGATCGACAACGTAGTTCTCTTGAGCCACACCATCTATCTTGGCAGTAAGCGATAGGATGTTGTTGCTCGCGGTGGTAATGTCCGTCCCGTGTTGACTAACAGTCGTGCCCATTGCGTTTGTAGCTGTAGCAAGTGCCGACAGTGCTCTAGCAGAACTACCCGCTACGAAAGGCGATGGAACTTGGCTAGTAAGATCACTTGCCGCTTTTTCCACCATCACGCTATCAATAGTAATCTCCGTTCCTGCTGCCAAAGCAGACATGTTCGGATAGATCGTTACTGCTGCCCGAGCGTAGGCAGTGGCAACACAAACGAACGTCAAACGTGTACGTGTTGTAGTGAACGCAACGTTCGGTGAATAACGGTGGGTGCCGTCGTACATCGAAACACGCATTGTTCCTGCAACCGAACCTTGGACGTACATCGATACCAAGTAAGTACCAGCCTCCAGGTCTACGTTCCAGCCTGCCGCGTTATTAGTTGGGCTGAGCATGATGAACTGACCAGTACTTGTACTGGCAGTGGTCATCTTGATACCGAAGCCTGAAGGTGAGCCAGGGACTGCAATACCAACTCGTGCCAAACTAGATCCGCTTACGTTGGCAGGCAACGTAGTTGAAGTTAGCCAGCTATAGTCATCGTTTAGCAGGTTAGAGCCCGCAGCACCAATCTTACCAATGTTGGAGTTGATCGTTGTGATCGCACCACCCGTGCTAGTAATATTGCCTTCGGCAAGTGTTACACGAGTATCAAGTGCCGAGGTTGCCGAAGCTTGCCCGATGATCTGAGTCATCGCGTTGCCGGGGACAAACGCACTAGGGGTAGTTGCTGGACCGATTGCCGGTTCGAACATAAAGCCATCGAACCAAGTATCGCCAATAGCTGCCGTGTTCTGTGTATAGAGAACGATAACGCCTCGATCCACTACAGCCGCAGGCATTGTCAGAACAGCACTGTAGCGCGTCATTGTTGTTGTGATCGCAACCGATGTCAGTCCAACTTCAACTGCTGTACCTGCTGAGTTCGGATAACGAATGCGGATGCCAACGTTATGAGCAACATCACCCCTTGCCCAGAACGAGATGATGTACTTCTTATCTGGACTGATACGGAGATTGTAATCACCCGCTGTAGCGGACAGATAGAGATGCCCAACTGTTGCAGTAGTGTTCGTCGCTCGCAGAGTGTATCCTGAGTATGCAGTCGAATCAGCTTCTGTTGCTACAGTCAGCAAAGCAGCTTTACTAAACGTTGGTACTTTGGACGTGAACGCACTGTACTCTGCTGGAACCAAGTTAGTTCCGCTACCGCCAAGACTATTGACTGTAGAGTTAAGCGTAGTCAGATTGTTCGTGTGAGCATCAACTGTTGTTCCTTGCTGAGAAACAGTACCTGCCAAAGCCGAAGTTGCGGAAGCTGTTGCTGCTACGGCTGCTGCACTTGATCCTGCCACGAACGGGGAGGCGATGTTAGACGACCCCATACGCTTCTCTACCATCACACTGTCAATGATAACGACAGTGCCCGATGCAGCGCCCATGTTCGGATAGAACACGGTGCCAACGGTTGTAGGGCCAGCTACGACAACTGGGAACGTGTAACGTGTCCGGGTCGTTGTCAACGCCTGAGCAGGGCTATAGCGCGCTGTACCATCGTATAATGATACCCGGCATGACGCACCGGCTGTTGGAGACGACAGGTATGCAGAGACTAGGTAAGTTCCAGCTTCGACTGGGATGTTCCAACCCGCAGCATTGTTGCTTGCTGTGAATTCAACATACAGGCCGCTGCTTGTAGAACTTGTGGTTGTTTGTACACCAAACCCAGAAGCACTTCCCGCCACTGCAACACCAACTGCGGTAAGCCCTGTGTTAACAGCAAGCGGCGGCAGGGTTGTCGAAGTCAGCCAGCTATAAGTGTCATTCAGCAAGTTAGTGCCAGCACCGCCCTGTCCGTTCAGGGTTGCCTGGACGTTTGTGATCGCCAAGCCTTGGTTAGTGATATCAGTACCGTTCTGAGAAACAGTTGCTGTTAGAGCGGTTGTTGCAGTAGCCAGACCATCAACTTTACCGAAGCTATTACCAACACTGAATGGCGATGGCGCAACACCATCCGCAATCTGTGGCTCCAACATGATGCGGTCAAGGTAGAACACCCGGCCTGTTACACCTGAGCGGTTAACTTGGATGCCGACAGTCATCTTGTCCTTATCTGCGAAGCTAGCCCCTGTAAGGTCTACAACTTGCGAATAACGGACCCAGCCAGTTGTCAAAGCATCTTGTGCAGCACCTGCCGAACTTGCAGCTACGTCTGCACTATTGCGTCCACGTAAGAACAAAGCAATAGTGTGACCAGCCGTCTCAGTCTTCGCGTAGTAAGACAGGATGTATTTACCCGGCTTGCACGCCATGTTGAAGGCAGCATAAGTTTCAAGTGGAGCTGTGTAGATTGTTGCAGTGTTGGTTGTGCTGTTGGTTGTAACCTTGAGAGCATAGCCATTCAAGGCCGTAGCGTCTGCCACCGTGGTAGCAATTGTACTACCGTACACAATGTCCGGCTTGTTCGCACTGAATACTGAGTACTCAGCAGGCATCAAGTTAGTGCCGCTACCGCTGATACCGTCCAGGGTTGCTTTAACCCCAGTGATTTGTCCAGCCTGTGCGGTAGTTACACCGTCCAGAGTCGCGACATTCGCTGTGTTGAGTTGAACTTGTGCAGCCAGTCCGCTAACGTTTGAAACAACTTGCCCAACGTCCAGCCAGTAAGTTACGTTTGGAGGTGTAGTGTTTACTGGTACATCGATAATGGCTTGGTACAGCCGCTCACCAACGCGAGTGATATCACCCTTCGCGTAAGTCTTGGTCGCATCGTATTCCGGGGTAGAGAAGGCAGCATCGAGCTGGTCGTTAAGCTCATCTAGGATTATATTGACATCCGAGATAGTATCATTCAAATCAGACAGGTTGTTCTGAACTTGTTGTTCAAGACCGGTGACTTCAGATTCTAGCCAGTTGATATCCTGCTTAGTGGTATCCAGCTCGCTAAGCAACTCTTGACCGAGTTCGGTACGCTCGATTTCACCAAGAATCGCTTCTAGGATCTTGTCAGTACCGTATTCCGAGATACCGTAAGTCCAGGCTGTCCATGGGCTCTGATTGCCTGTACGGTCGATTAGACGACCACGGAAGTACAGTTGAGCACCACCCAGCATGTTCGACTTCAGATAAGTCTGAGCAGGGTAAGAAACCATCGTAAGATCGGTAGCGCCTGCACCGGCATCATTGGTTGCCTGTTGCAGTTGGATGTAATTACCATCTTCTGCACCAGGGGAGAATGTCCAGTTAATACGGATACCGAAGATTTCCGATACCGTAGTGAGGGTGGCTAGGGAAGGTGGGTTGCCAACTTTACCATTTAGTTGCGTGTTTGCAGACTCAAGCCAAATAGACTTAGTTCCCAGAGCGTTGATAGCCCGTACACGCGCCTGATAGGCACCTGAGTAAATCCCTTTAACATCGAACCCAGTACTTGCTGTTAGTCCAACGTTGTTCCATTCACCGCCATCTTTGCGCCATTGACCTTCGTACTTCATGGCCCCGGCAGCGGGGTTCCATTTAACCGACAGGGTTGTAACCGCCATCGTTTGCTCAATGTAGCTGAAGCTGGTAAGAGTCAGGCCAGTTGGGGCATCTTGACCACCAGCAGGCACGATAGTGATAGGCCGAGATTCAAGGCGGGCACCGATGTCCACGGCTCCGTATTTGCTGTCTTCGTACTGCACACCGGTAACTTCAAACTTACCGTCGTTGTCGCTCCAGCCTACTTTAGTTACACGGAAGAGCTGAGACTTAAGGGTCGTCTTCTCGACGTACCATCCCAACTCAGCAGCCGGAATCTCAGAGTAGTTGGTAGTTACGGTGATGGCTTTACCAGCAACACTTTGAATGGTCCGGCCTTCGCCCAGTGTTCCATCTGCTTTGTTGATGTAGAGGATATCTCCAGCAACAGCATTAGGAACACGGTCACAGGTAACAATTTTCAAAGTTGCTGTGCTAATACGACCAGAGAACTGGGAGCCTGCCAATACTTGGTCAGCTACACCAATCACATCACCAGGGCGCGGTAGATAACCTTCCAGGCCAAGCTTGAATGTTACAACTCGATTCAACGAGTTGGTAATCATCGTATACTTGCCTTTACGCTGTGCCTGTCCACGGCTTGTGCAGCCGATAGCGGCGAGTTCCGCTTGGTTCCAAGTCTTATACCGTTGAACCAAACTTAACTCGTTCACGGCCTCTACAGCGGTTTCAAAGTGATTGTCCGGGTCATCGAACGATACCAGCGCCGTAGTAGCAATGGTCTTCTCAGAAGTCGAGCCGTAAACAAACTTACCATCGACAACGTTGCTGCGGTTGTAAGTACGAACAGTGTTGATTGCAACAGGCATATCTGCCGAGGCAACCATCTGCGTACCCGACCAGTGCAACATCCCGTTGAAGATGCCTACGATATCACGGAGAACTTGCCAAGCTTCTCTACGGGCCTGAATGTAAACGTTGCAAGTATAACGCGGCTCAGTGCCGCCCTTGCCGTTTGGAACTATTACGTCGCAGTACTGAGCAACTTGGTACAGCGTCCACTTATCCACCAGCGCTGGTGTAATACGGGCACCCAGGCCGTACCGATCATTGGTCACGAGGTCATAGAAGACCCAGGCCGGGTTATCAGACCAAGCCCATTTGAACGTACCATTCCACACACCAGAGTAGGCACGGGTGGTTGGGTCATAGTTCTGTGGAACTTGGATCAGTCGGCCTTTAGTTCGAACCGATACCTTCGGGATCGATGAACCACCGAAAGCTTCTGCATCGAACTCTACATAGAGCAGGGCAGTGTTAGGGTAACGAAGCTTGGCATCGATGACTTCTGCGTAGGATTTAACCTGCATGATGTCAGCGAACTTAGCGTTGTTCTGGTTCGTTGTAATCCGACGAACACGGAAGGTCCACGATGTACCCGGCTTCGGAAGTGTTAGACGGTGAGTACGGTTATACTCGACGTTGGTTTTACCAGTGCCTGTATCCCACTGGCCTTGCTGTACATATGCTCCACCGTTAGTGGAGATATCAATAGCGTAGACAATGTTGTAACCCACGATGTCGCCGTTATCTTTTTGTTGATAAAGAGCAGGCCATGCGAGGGTGATACGGATCGCATCTAGTTGCGAGTTGGTAATTAGACGTGTATACGGGGTCGCACTAGTGAGCGCCAAGCCAATCGCAAACTCGTTAGAGATGTCGGGCATGCCTGGGATGTGCGACTGATCGGAACGACCAGGGCGGTAATCCCATTTAACCCCACCAAAGTTTTGCAGACCCGTGGCACTTACAAGAGGGGTGCCATCGAGATAGATGTCTTGGGCAGTTGGGGTGCCTGCAAACTCACCTTCACCGATTGCAAGAAGCACCTTGGCGTAGGACTTAGAGAGCAGGTTATTTCTTTCCTCTACGGGCTGGTGTGCTTTCTTATCACCGCCCTTTTGGCCTTCTAGAACTACTTGTTCCATTTGAATCCTCTATGCCCGATCTTCAGCGAAGATCCCGGCAGAAATAACGGCACCGCCGATTTCTCGCTCCCCGTAGAGGATGCCGACCGGTGTACCTTGAGCTGTCGTGTTAACTGGCCCGCCGAAGGCGTAGGCCGATGTGTTCTCGCTATCACTACTTGTCTTCAAGCCAGTGTTGGCAGTTGGGGTAAGCATTTGAATTACCCCACCGACAGCCATAGCGAAGCCCGTCATAGCAAGTGCCCCGGCAAAACCACCGGCAGACAGTGCACCACCCCAGCCCGCAGCACCTGCGATACCAAGGCCTGCAACACCGCCAGTTGCAACTACGGCAATAGCCATAAGGGCAACACCCAGGATTACAGAAAATCCACCGCTGTTCTTCCGTCCACCATATATTGGGGCGATACGGATCTCAGGCTTTGCACCAAGGCGAAGTTCCTCGGCTGTAATGTTTTGTTTTCCATTGAACACAGCGAAGGCCATGCCTTTAAGTTCCGCTGTTTCTAGGAAGTGTTTGAACCCTGGGAGCATCACACCAAGTGCGTGAACTGCTTCAGCAGGGCTTTTTACGGATACTTCAAACTCTCTGCCAAACTTTCGCAAATGGCCGTAAAGTTTGATCTTAACTAGTCTCTCCGACATAATCCTTGTGCCTTAATACAAATGATGTGCGGTGTAGCCATTGTCCCCCGTAGATTTCAACGGCAGATTTACGTGCGTACATGTGGTGTAGAATGAATGGACCTTGACCAAAGATATCCAACTCTTCATCGGGAAGTTTTGGTACGTTGCCAAGGTAGATAGCTGCATGGTTAGGGTGATAAGTTCGCCCAATCTGCATAACTATCAAATCACCTACTTGAATCTCATCGAGCGGGACTTTATAGAAACCACAGTCCAAGAAGTTTTGTTCATAATGCGAAGGGCCGTCCTTGTCTTCCCACCAGCCGTCTTGCCTTTCAAAGTTGGGGAATGTCAGGCCGCTGGATCGGAAGTAATAATCTGCACAGCACTGCCAGCAATCGTGCAGTCCATGTACAAATTCTCTGCCGGTAAGCGGCACACCGCCTTGGGCTACAACCTGTCTAAAATCGCCTTCAGGCCACGACAAGATTATCCAAGGGGTTGGTTTAGCTTCGGGGTCCAAGGCCAGCTCAAGAGCGTAATAGCGCTCCATGAACGCTAGATCGAAGGTGCTGGGTTGGGAAGTTGCATCAGGATGGGAATGTACAATGGCTTCTAGTTCGCCCAGGTCCATCGCATCAGTCATGTCCTCGGGGGACATCTGAAACTCTTCAGTTGGATCTTCAGAGATGTTCTTGCAAGGAAAGTATTGCGGGCTTCCTTCTATGCTCACCACTACACCACAGCATTCCCGTGGGTATTCTTTTGCTGCGTGACGGCGGATATCTTCCCGCACATTCTCGTTGTCAAAAACTTCCATGTAATTCCTTAGTTCATCAGAGCACTTGCAGGGAAACCACCAAAGGGTAGGGGGATGTTTCCTGGGAAGCGAAGCTTACAGCCCGTGCCTAGTAGGCCTGAGCATTTATCCAGAGCAGGGTTCGCTACAACATTACCATCTGCATCGAAGTAGTTCGTTCCTGTATATCCGCAATCGGCTCCACGGTATTGACCTTGAAGCATCCAATAGCAGATAGAATGAACCTGACGGGCAGGGATAAGTTTGCCGCTAGTGTCCGCTGGGTTAGATAGGCTCCATGAGATGGAAACGTTATCTTCGTTCGACTTACGGTCAATGTACCAAATTTGAACAAACTCTTGAGTTGGGTCAGCACCGGGCTGCCCATCCAAGTAGTGTTGGAATGTGATATGAATCGTAACTTTGGCTTGGGCCAAGTCGTTTAGAGCAAGGCAAAGCGAGCTGATCGTAGAATCAACGTTAGCAACTGCTAGGGTAGGGGATGCGGTTGATCCAGTACCATCAAGTTCAATACCGTCAATGTCGTACGGCCAGCAAGAGTACGATTGCCCTTTCCAAAGAATAGGCTTAGCGGCTAGATCAGTTCCAGCAGTTTGAGCAGCCAGTAGTTCCGCTTGTGTATATTCCACGTTGTAATTGTGGAACGCAAGTACGGGACCACCGAACTCGGTACAGTCAATCTCAACTAGACGGACACGCTGTCCCGGTTCAAGTTTCTGTACATCTAATTTAATCGGCATCAACGCTCCTTGTTAAGCCGCGTAGGCTTTAGTGAATGTGCCTGAAAAGCTGAAAGTGTTCCCGCCAAGCTCTTGTGGCTTAGGGTTCTTACACTTATAAAGGCCTAGTTGATTAAGCGGGTTAGTCCAGAAAAAGGACTTGTAACCAGCCAGGGCGTCGAGGAACGTCATAATTGATGCAACGTCTGTGTCACTACCAACGTATGAAACTTCCCAGGACTCTGTTTTATTGTTAACGCCTTCGCCAATCTCTTGGACATATCCATCTCCCATTTGGGCAGACCGGACTGTATATCCAATAGTCGGTGTGGCTTGGGTATTCATTACCCAAGTAAATGTTGGACTTGCCATAACTTCCTCAAGAAATAGGGGGCCGAAGCCCCCCTAATGTCAACTTTGCATTGACTTCCAGATATCACCACCCGGTTGTAGATCCTTGCCGATCAGTTGCTTGTAACGTTGATCAACGAATTGACCAATCTCATTACCGAACGATGAATAGCCAGGGTCGTTAGCCGATGTTTGTTTGTTACCGTCGCCATCGATATTGATGTAAACTTGCACACCGCTACCGGCACTCTGTTGCAGTCCAGATACATCCACCTGGGCACGGACACCCAATGAACCGTCTGAAGAGCGAGTAAGCGGCATGATCGCTTCAGGACCAGCTTCACCCATGACGTTGTTAGAACCGTCACTTGTGTTGAACGAAGTAGGCTTACTAACGACAGTGTTAGTAAAAGCACCACCCTTGGCGAAGAACTGAGTTCCACCGTTGTACGCACTACCCTTGGCATTGGCTTTCCAGCCTGCCAAGTTGTTGTACCCTGCCTGTGTCGATCCAGCACTTGTTGGTGCACCACCGAACCCACCGAACATAGCCGTAAGGGCTTGTGATGCAGCAGCACGGATAGCAAGACGGGCCATATCTTCCAGAATGGAGTTAGCCAAGTCTGTGAAGGACAACTTACCGGTAGTAACAAAGTCAACCAGGGCGTCTTCCATGCCGTTGAATGCGTTGGTGAACAACTCATTCGACATAGCGGCAGCGTTCTGGCCGTCTTCAACATACTGTTCGTAGGCACTACTTGCCCCGGCTACCCAGTCTCGCTGAGCAACTTTCATAGCGTCGTAGTTAGAAAGGATCTGATTCTTGTATCGGGTGTGAGCTAGTTCAGCAACTTTAAGTTTCTGATCAACTTCATCAGCCATCAAAGGATTTTCAGCTTTCTGGTTCTTTAGAGCCAGAACCTGCTCGGCGTACCGATCATCTTCAGAATTAAGATTGCTTGACAGTTCGCGTTGACCACTAGACTGAGCTAGCCCAGCTCGATCACGATCACCAGCAACCTTAAGGTTATTGATCATCTGTTCTAGGGACTTGCTGTAAGCATCAACGTTTGCACGTTGCTTTTGCAGCCTAGCCTTTTCGTCCCCAGCTAGTTTGGTTTGCTTCTTCTCGGCTTCTTCAAGGGCAACAACCATCTTAGAACGGGCGTCTGCAATCTGTTTATCCAGAGAGAAGGTTTGGTTCTTAGAGATGTTTTTACTTCCCTTGAGCTTTTCAAGGGCAGCAATCTGTTGCTCATAAGCAGACTTAATCTTAGCAGTTTCTTCGTCCAGCAAAGTAGATCGTTTTGCAACTGCTGCTTCAGATGAAAGAGTACCGGCATTCTGCTGCTGAATGATGGTTTCATTCAGGGTCTTGTACTGTGCCTTGATTTCAGCAACTTTGTTCTGAAGTTCATTAACGTCAGTGGTATCAAGAGTCGCAGACTTAGGTGTCTTCGCTGCCGCTGCTGACGCTTCTGCTGCCTTCGCCTTGTCAAGCAAAGTCTCATAAGGTTTAAGAAGGGCTGCCCCCTGATCCTTACTTAGGGCATCACCAGCACGAGCGATTACAGCTTTCTGTAGGTCTAATTCCTTCTGGGCCTTTTCCACTGCTGTGTAAGCAGCTTGTTGGGCTTTCAGTGCATTAGTCTGTGCTTCAGTAGTTGCCCGGTTTTTCTCCTGCTTCTTCCTAGAAGCTTCTGCTACATCATCTTCAGCCTTAATGCTAGCGATTAGTTCATCACGCTCTTTAGCAAGACGCTTATAGTCGTAACTCTCTTTGTTCTTACCAAGTTTATTGAGAAGACCATCCCCTTCGAAACTAGCCATGTCCTTCACGACTTCGGCCAGTCGCATTAGCTTATCAGGGTTACTAGCGCGGGTAGCCGCAGTCCAAGTATCGCTGATAGCTTTTGTCACCGCATGCCAAGCCTTTGCAAGGTCGCTGGCGTGCTCGATCATCTCTACTGATCGGGTAGACATTGTTTCAGCCAGGGCGTCTGTCAGTACCTTACTGGCTTCCAACTCCTTCCCTTGGGCTACTAGAGCCTTGGCCTGTTCGTAAACAGATGCTGTCAGGAAGTCGTACTTCTCGTTCAATCGAGCAGCAGCTTGTAGGGGCTCCTTACCAAGCGAAACAAAGTCTTCGATGATCTTATCTAGACTTTCACCAGAAGCAACAGACATTGCTGAAGCTGCTTTAGCGATAGTCCCATATGTTCCAGGCAGCAGTTTACCGCTTGCGATCAATTGCTGAATCGCTTGGGTGTTTTCACGTGTACTGCCGATATCACCGGTATGTGCTGTAGACAGCTCACGAACCCGATCTGCTGTCATCCCCGCCAAGTTGCCGTGGGAAATAAGGGCTTTGTTTATCTCATGAAGTTCAGTAATACCAGACTGCCACGCTGCAACCATGCCAACGAAGGCAGCGGCAGCAAGGGTGGTGGGGGTAATAACTTGTTTCAGGCCCGTGGCAATCCCGACAACAGCGGCCTTGGCACTTCCGAACACGTCCCGGATTTGTCCACCTTGTTGCAGGAAGACAGTGAGCGGGTTTTGCCCACCCTGAAGGGATACTACAATGTCCGTAAACTGTGCAGGAAGCCCTTGCTGTGCCATGCGAAGTTGCTTCGCAGACATAGTGGTGTTATCTAGGGTATGCTTATACTTATCAGCTTCTTTACGAAGGGCTTCAAGCTTGCCTTTATATCTACTGAACTGCTCACCGGTCATGTGCCCCTGGTTAAACAGGAGAACCTTTTCCATGTCATCAATTCGCTTCAGCTCAGTGATGTAGGGATCGACTGTGGCGATGAGATTTTTGTATAGCTGCTCTGCCTTTTTTCTAGCGCGTTCTTCGTCCTTGGCATTTTGCTCAATCTGACGGCGCTCTTCATCGTAGCGTCTAAGTGTACTATCAAGTCTGATTTTGTCAATACGCTGCTGCTCAGAAAGAGCATCATTTTGCGCTTTTCTTTCAGCATCGACTTTGGCTTTGGCAATCCGCTCAGTTTCCTGAAGCTCTTCATGCTGACGGCGTAAAAGATTGTCGTAGCGAATCTTATCCATCGCCTGCAATTCAGCGAACGCTACACGCTGAGCATCAACTACAGCCTTAGCGTTCTGTGCTGCTAATTGCTCTTCTTCGTGATAACGGCGAAGGACACTATCCAGTCGAATCTTGTCGATCCGTTGTTGCTCGGACAGTGCCTCTTCTTGTGCCCTGATTTGGGCGTTAGTGGCTGCCTTAGCGGCTGCTTCAATTGCCTGTTGTTCTTCGTGTTGACGGCGCAGGGTGCTGTTGTAGCGAATCTGATCAATCGATTGCTGTTCAGCAAGAGCCCGGTGAGCCGCATCGACTACAGCCTTAGCATTGGCTTCGATTAACTTCTGCTCATCAGCGAATCGCTTGAGCGTTAAGTCGTACCGAAGTTTGTCATTGCGTTGCTGCTCAGCCATAGCTTCACGTTGAGCGGCACCACGGGTAGTTTCAAGCCGAATGTTCGCTTCGATGAGACTGTTATACTTGGCAAGCGTTTCCTGGGAAATCTTGCCTTCCAAGTATGCGACGTTCAGCTGCTGTTGTTGCTGTTCGAGTCTGGCTAAGCCTTTTGCCTGTTGTTCAATCTGACCAATAAGCCGTGTGGCGTACTGCTCATCTGCCTTGCGGGGGCCGCGTAGTGCATTCTCAGCACTGGCAACATCAGAAGTGGCGGTAGTAAACTCATGTAGTTTCTTTGTGGCGGTCTCGATTTCACTGGAGTCCACCTTGATTTGCAAGTTAGCAATATAGGTCATCGCGTCTCCGATCCTTACTTATCTCTCCCCGCAGCCATCTTCTTCAATGCTTCCGCTTCCATTACACGGACATCGTTAAATGCCAGGGGCATCTTTTCAACTTCAAGCTCCAGGTAACTCGCTACGATAGGTAGCGCCTGATAGTCCAACCCGACAGCACCGCCCATACCGACCCTCCATTGGGTGGACATAGCTTCAAAGAGAAGGAACCCAGGCCAGCAATCAGCCCAAACTTCAATCTCTTCTTCTTCCAAATCCCCAAAAGAAAAGCCCCAGGCCGCCATGTTGTTAGCGTCTGGGGCTTGGTCATATAGCGCACGGGCGGCGCTTCTTAGTTTTTTGAGCGATTCTCGGCATACGCTAGGCGGTATGCTTCAACAATCGTCTGTGCAGCTTGGGTGCAAGTGTCACAAAGTGCAGCGATGCTTTCATCATTGAACTCATCTTCGAACCCCCAGCCAACAACGATATCTTTGATCTGTTGAACTTGTAGGTCGAGGTCTGCGTTTGTCAGTCTTGCGAATGTAAGCTCAGGATCATCTAGGGACAGGCCCTTAGCTGAATCACTCCACTTGTCGTAAACAGCAGCAAGTTGTTTACGCCCAAGAGTGCGATAGGTGAACTTAACTTCAACTGGATCACCACCGACACGCGGAATACTTACGTCAGTAGAGAAAGTTGGATTCTGTGCGATCTTAAACTTCGCCATTGTGTTGCTCCTTGATTACATAGAAAGCCGCCCCGAAGGGCGGCAGTACCGTTAGATACGGGTTGGACGTGATTGCAGCGACAGGGAAATGGCGCGGGTCATCAGTTCGTCACGGGTAACAGTTGGGGTTGAAGTGATACTAACAATCGCGTTGTAAGCCATTACCGCACCAGTGGCGAGGTTTAGCTTTAGTGGACGTGGTTGTAGATCAACGTCAGCGGTTTCAACTACTGTCACGTATGGTAGAGACGGGTCGTCCGCTACAGTCAGCGTCATCGAGATAGCCGACTTGGAAGTTGGCATTTGTTTCTCGTCAGCATCTTCCAAGAAAGCGAAGGTTAGGAATTGCTGTTCACCACCAGAGAAGGAAACTTCTGTGATCTGGGAGATTGGCACCCAAGTAGTCACTTTCTTGAAACTACCGATACCCTGGCTTGCTGGGTAAGTAGTTGTCGAAGTAGTATCAACACCTTGCAGGGTAAAGTCGTTCGCTGTACCGATAGTGATACGGAAGACGCGGTTATTCAGTTTACCCCAGCCAGAAGTCAGCACAACATAATCGCCTGTGGCTAGGCCGTGAGCGGTTGAAGTTAGTAGTGGTGGGCTAGCGTTAGTTACAGCAGTAACAGTTTTTGAAGCGGCGAGAGCACTGGCGATTTCGAAAGTGCTACCGTTAGGCAAAGCGTATGCCATTTGTATTTCCTCGTTAGTTTATGTCGGAGCGGTAATTAAATGAGACTGGGGTGGTGTAAGTTCCACCGTCCGTAATGCCCATTAAGGTTTCAATCGGGGTCATGATCACGACTTTGTGTGTGTCGTAACTTACTCGCCCATATACCGGGAACAGGGCCTGCAACTCGTCAATTACGGTTGTGACTCTTCCAGTACCTTCCCCGACCGGGACCACTATGAGAATTTGAAAAACTCCCAAGTAAGTCTTGTGATCCCCCGACAAGGTGCCAGACCTTGCAGGAGTAGGGCCGAGTGTTGTTTTCAAATAAGGTTGATTAAGGGGTGGGCTCGCTACTGAGTTCTCAAGTACAACGGTCCAGCCTTTGCCAATTCCATATCCACGAACAATGTCGTTAAAAGCTTTTCTGATTTTGCTATCGCTCATCGGCCTACCTCGTTCTTTGCAATGATTGCGTCGGCACGGGCTGGGTACTGAGCTACTGTTCTACGGACAGGCATGTAAGGCGGGGTCTTCGTCCAACCTTCAGTTTCAACGTTGAAGCCGTAACTTAGGTTGTTAACGATGTAAGCGTCTTCGCCTGGGTTAAGTGTCGTCACAGCCGATTTGATTTCAGCCAGGGTGGCAGCACCCGATTTATCTTCACCAACCAAACTATGTGACGCGGGACTACCGACAGTCGCCTGCCAGTTGCCCCTGAACAGGCCTGTAAGCACAGGTGACAGGTCAATAACGCTTGTGCCTATATCGACTACAACTTCTCTTAAAGTCTTCGTCATGGCTTCTTCGGTGAGCTTTGAGAACTCTTCTAGCTGCTTAGTGAAAGCGTCTATTTCATTCATTAGCCTGTCCTTAATTGAACTTGCCAACCACACTCCACACCAGCGTTATTCCAAGTACTTACGGAGATGACAGTGAATGTCGTTCCATCTAGTTGGATTTGATCTGTTGTCATTGGGGTAGGGCAGGCAGCGTTGCTGATCAGGACTGGACACAAGTAGAACTTCACATCACTCATCCGGATCAACTCACCATCAACATGCCGTAAGGCATAGCTGGCTCGAAGTCCTGAGATGGCGTAGGACGTGTTCCTTACTTCATTCATGTCCGTATCAGGGTTGTACATATACTCTTTGCGTACGAGCGTTCCAGGCATCCCATGACCGCCACTAGAGCGGGGCTTAAGGCGCTTGATGGTCATCGCTCTTAGGCGATCAAACATATCTGCCATGGTCAGCACCCACAGGTGCAGGTACTACCAAACTTGTAAGCGTTGCATTGACCATTGCAGGTCAGGTCAGCAGCTTGCTCTAACTTGGTAGACTTGCTTTCAAGGCCAGCCACCCAAGGCATCAAGTTCGACGGGATACGGGCCACTGGATCATTGATCAAGTAGTCCATCGCTTTCAGATAGTTTGGAGCGAAAGTGTTTTCAATCGTTAAGTCACCAATCACTTCCCGAGTGGCAATAGAACCAATCGTCATCGTGGCACTGATAGCCATAATGCGAGTGGCTTTATCCACATCACCACCCACAGTGCCGAGCACCATGGCGTAATCTTCTTCAGAGAACATGGGATAGATTGGGTTAGTTGTGACATCACCAATACGGAGCTTGATGAAAGCAATCTTTTCTTGAGTAGTTAATGCCATCATGCGTCCTTAGTATCGAGTGTTGTCGCCCTGGAGAGCCAGGGTAATTGTTCTTGTCATTAACTGATCACGCTGCATAGTCGGTGTCTTAGTCATCGAAGCTAAACTGGCGTACAAGATCAGGTCTTGGTTGATCAGTGTCAGGCGTTGCACCTGTGTGTCCTCTGTTTCCGCTGCAAGTTCGATTGTGGAAAACAGGGGAAGAGATTTGTCATCCGCCACTTCGATAGTCATAGTCGCTGCACTTTTAGTAGTAGGGCGACTTACTTCTTTCCCAGAACGGGATGGGCTGAATGTAGTGTATTGCTGCTCTCCACCAGAAAGGGTGAGATTCAGAATCTGGGGTACTTGGACCCAGGTGGTAACTCCACGGACTGAGCCGTAGTTAGTTCCAGTGTTTCGCTTTGTATCTGTTGTATCAGCACCGGCAAGCGTGAATGTGCTTCCGGAAACAGCGGATACTCTAAAGGCACGGCCATCCAGATCCCACCAACCTGACTTGATCATTACAATCTGGTTAACTGTCAGTGTGTGTCCAGCGGCAGTACATACTGCGTTTGCAGCCCGAGTGATCGCCGTAATTGTGTAGTACGGCGTATACCCGCTAGCAAATTCAAAGGTTGATCCGTTAGGGAGTTGATACGCCATGACTAGTGCCTTACGTCAAATCTTTCAGTGCGGCGATGATTGCGTTAATAGCAACCTTGTTTGCGTTAGCTAGAGCAACAGCAGTAGCCAAGTCAGTAGCGTTAGCAACAGACACTGGGGTCAGTGCAGCTACAGTTGCAGGGTCAGGCATCAACGCAGCTAGTTCATTAGCTACGAAGATCCAACCATTCTTTGGGTGGATGTTATTTACGTTCAAAGTCTTCTCCTTAGAAGGAAGAAAGGGGCGGACAAGCCGCCCCAATCAATTACGCCAGAGTTAGCGTCTTCACAGCCGCAGGCCATAGCAGCGCGTTCATGAAGTTCTGTTCTGTTTCGATCTTGATCTTCTGATCGGAAGCTTCTTCGAACCAGTAGCTGCCTTGCGACTTTTTGTTGATAGCCGAGAAGCGGTTAGCTGGTGCGTAGTAAGTCTTCGCCAAGTTAGTCAGACCAACAGGCAGAAGGATTGCTTCAGCGTCTGCAACGAATGGAACAAACGAGTTGCCCACGTCATATCCGCTAACACCTACGTCTACGTAAGTGATGCCGAACAACGAGATGCTTGGGAAGCGTTCGTTTAGGCCAGCGAAACGTGCGTCGTCAGCGTTTACACCAAGCAGAGTTGCCAGCGACTGGGAAGTCGGCAACGATTTAAGCATCTCTGTTACATACGGGTTCATGATCACGGCGGTGAAGAACTCGCTACCGCAAAGTGCAACTACGCCACGAAGAGCGCCAGTAGTACCACGCAGGTCTGCACGCAGGTTCTTCAGAACGGTGCGGGACTGAGCACGAGGGTCAACAGTGTTGCCGAAGTTCATCGCGATGCTTTGACGGGTAACACCGAACTCTGTGTACCAGTTGATGGTGTCGCCGTACGAAGTACGCAGGGTTTTGTTTGGAGCGTAAACAGTACCGTCACGCAGCAGTTGGAAACGAGCAGCAACCTGAGTCAGGTTGTGCGACTCTTTCAGAGTCAGCATCTTCTCTGCACGAATGTCGGCAACTTGTGCCAAGTTCATGATTTCAACGCTGTCGTTGATTTGAACAACACCGTCAATATCGTGAGGGTAGATGCCGTCTTCAGCAGCGATGTGCGGAATCTTGGCCTGTACGTATTCACGAGTTGGTTCAACGGTTAGAGTTTGCCCACGGCCTTCCCAGTTGCTGTCACCCAGGATTTGTTGGTTAACACTTTTACGAACGATTTCAACATTCTTTTGAGTGCTGTAGTGGTCGGTAAACAGACCCAGTGCTTCGGTGATGTCTGCGGTGTACGGAACATCAACAAGGATGTCGGTACGATCAACAACTTTACCCAAGTTGTTGCGGTTTAGAGTAATACCCATAGTAGTCTCTTTGATCCTTTAAAGTTAATTAGTTGCGTTGAAACACGTCATCAAACGATGACGTGATCAACTACAACGATGCCCTGCTTTTCCAGTGCTTGAGCTAGAGCTGCAAACTGGGTAGCGTTAAGAGCGGAGTGGATTTGTTTTGGCAGGTAGTCTTTGATTTTCATCGGACCACTTGTGTACCCAATTGCATTGAACTTGCCAGCGGCAATAGCGAGAGGAACAAACGAAGTTTGGTAGCCGTATTGATCGCCAATAACAACTGCGTATTCATTAGTTAGAGCGATGTCACCAACGGCAGTAACTACGGCGAAAGCAGCGGTTTCGTCAGTAGACTTGGCACGGAAAACGATAGTGCCCAGTTTGACTGGAGCAGAAGCGGCAGGTGGGGTGACGTTAATGTCGCGGCGGTTATAACCTACAGATGGTTCGAAACCTTCGAATACAACGAGGTCAGAAAGACGCTTATCGCGTACAGGCATAGCTTGGAAAGGCATTATTAATTCCTTGAGTTTTGGTTAATTACTTGCGGGCCATGCGAGCGATGGCGGCACGAGTTGCAGTGTCTGCCGCGTCAGCGTCAGCATCGGTTTTTACAGAAGGAACATCTTCTGCATCTTGACCAAGTTCAGTCATTAGTACTGACTGTTCGATGGTTTGTTTGGTAGTTGCGAAACCATCGACTACAGCTTGGAAAGTTGCGTCATCGAGGGCGGCAAGGCTTGTCATCAGGCCGTCAACACGATCAGCAGCTACTACAGCCGACAGTGAAGTTTTACGAGCAGCCAGGGCAGCTTCAGCTTTCTCTGCTTTAAGGGAAGTTAGTTCACCTTCGGCAGTAGCCAGAGCTTCAGCCAGGGTGTCATTCTTTGCTAGTTCAGCAGTAAGAAGTTCATTAACTTCTGCGAAGTTACGCATAGCTGATGTGTAGCTTTCTTCTGAAGCGGTAAGTTTGGTTGTAAGCTCAGTTAGTTGAGCTTGTAGTTCAGCAAGTTGCATTGAGTCATCCTCGGGGGATAGGAATTTAAAGATTCGAGATTTCGACACAGCGTCTCCACTCATATTGGTTTGGGCTTGATCGGCCAAATAGGAATAAAACTCTTCAGGAGTCATTACTTTGTCAGCAAGGCCCAACTCGACAGCATCTGTTGCAAAGAACATTCGAGCTTGAGTGGATCTAACTGCTTCTACTGAGATGCCCCGACTTGCGGCAACATGCTCAGTAAAGTCTGCATAGCAAACGTCTACTTTCTTTTGGAGGTCGGCTAAGAAGCCTTCACGCCAAGTTCCATCTTCTGCAAACGGGATCTTGTCGTCCCCGGCAGTGATGAAAGTGCGTTCGTAGCCTTCTTTCTTCAGGGCTTCAGAATCATTGATTAGCTGTACCAGCACACCAATACTTCCAAGTTCTGAATCACGGGAAGCGATAACTTCGTCAGCGATAGCGGTTAGGCCATATGCAGCGGAAGCCGAACGGCCATCCACATAAGCCAGCAAGCGAACTCCACTAGCGTCTAGCAACTTGCGAATGTACTTCGCTGAGTCAGACATCTGGTGAGCTTCACCACCGCCACTATCGACCATCCAGGCGATTGTCTTGGCACCCATCTCAATGGCTGTTTCGACATCCTGCTTTAAATCGGTGTAGTTTGTTCCGCCACAGTCGTAGCCCATGAAGGTAAATGGCCGATACGTTAGTGGCCCTTCAATGTGCATTACAGCGGTCTGGGTATCTTCGTTGTAGAGGATGCGTGAATGACCACCATCTTCCCCAGCGGATGCAACGGGGGTAAGAATTACATCACCCGCGTTACGTGAATTTAGGTAATTAACAACAGAGTTGAATGTTTCTGTGTCTACCAGCAGGGGAGTGTTGACTAACTTTTCCCTGAGTCTTACTAGTGCGTGAGCCATTAGTTCTCCTAGGCGGCGTTTTCTTTATTGCCAGCGCTCTTATCACCACCACCGGTTGCTTTCCCTGTTCCACTAGATAGTCCTTCTTCCATGCCTTCACCGGCCTTAGATTCAGGTGTACCCATCAGTTCAAGTAGTTCTTCAGTTGTAGCGTCCTCATCCACTTGATAAGGGATGTCCGCAAGTTTCAGTACCCAGTTAACAACCTTCGGATGAACAGGTAACATACCCACCGCTTTAACACGCTGGATGAACTTACCAAGTTCTTCTAGATTGATGGCTTCAGGAATGGCGTATTCAAAGTACGGCATAACTTCAGTATCCCAACCATTAAGCTCGAAGATTTGTCGAACTAGATCATGGTTAAGCTGGTTTCGAATCTCATCCAGGCGAGCCCGGACAGCAAGATCGATTACCGAAAGTTTCGATTCAGAGAGCGAGTAACTTCCACCACCACCACCAGAGCCCAGGGCAAGTACGTCGGCAAATAGGCCAACTAGAATTTCCTGGTTATAACGGTTAATAATGGCGTGAGTGTCGTAGCGTGATGTTCCACCGATATTCTTAATATCGAAGTCGAACATCTTGGTGCCGTTTTCGTCGGTAACGAATGGCAGGATGATCCCCGATTCTCGTGCTTGGTGCGCATTGACCAGGGCCTTCTGGAACATCTTCAACGACTCTTTCTTGTCGTCGTCTGCGTCTGCTACTAGATACTCTGGCGGCAGGAACAGGATCTTGAAAGCGTTAGCATCCTGGGCAGCGCCTAGGGCTTCAGCTTCTTGATACGCTTGTTTCATTTTCCATGCTTGCCATACACTTGCCAGCGGGGATGTGCCGGTTGGGCTATCCTTCTGGGCGTTGTGTCGGAAGTGGAGAAACTTTTTACGGGGGATGAACTTCTGAGTTAGTTCACGCGGGCTATCAAAGTAACCCCAGCCTTCTGCATTGATCAGGCTGTTATCCATGCTCCAGATGTTCTGGTAGAAGCCAGCAAGGGTCTTGCCGTTACCTGACCAGCGGAACCGATCAATAGAGTCCTGAGAGCGTAGGACGAGCTTATAGGGGGCAATCAACAGATCGTTGTACTTGCTGCCTTTAGCCTTTTCCCTGTAGCGATATACTTTCTCGACAGTGGCAAAACCGTACCGACCAAACGAAGCAGCTTGCTTAATAAAGTCTGTCCAAGTATGCTCCATGTCGTTCATGCACTGTTTCAGGAATACAGCATGATCCTTAAGCTTTTCGTCATAACCTTCTGGGATCTTTACATCCCAAACAGCTGTGGCTACCTTGTTGTCTACATAGTCGAGAGCGGCGGCAATAGAAGCGTCTTTCGACATCTCTTTGAACGTATCAGCCGCTTGGGGCCAACGCAGTTCTTCTTGACACTCTTCGAAAATGTTACCACCCAGTACAATCAATCCTGAACGGCCAATCTCACCCATCGTAAGCGTAGGAGTTTCATTGCTCCCAGTTTCCAGGGAGATAATATCTTCTTCCATTCAAGTTCCTACTATCGTGAGAATGGGTTTTGGAAAGCGGTATTGAATTGCTTCAAACCATGTGAGACGTTTGGAATAACCAACTTTTGGGCAAGTGCCATAAAGGCATCAGCTGTGGCGTCAACCATATCGTCGTGACCATGTTCGCCTTTACGCTTCTCCCCATCGAATGCTTCGCATTCTTTGTAATAGAAAGTGTTGTCGTAGTTGATGTTGTTCTCTTCATCGACAGCACAGTCTTTGAGAATGGTGATACCACCATTAAGCAACATCGAAGCGAATGGTCTTGCTCGGTCTATTTTGCGACCAGAAGTTTTAAATCTGCGGACATATAACCCTTTCTCGCTCAGCGTGCGTGCAAGCATCTGTGAAGCGGCTGCGGCTGCGGGGTTAGGGTCAATAGGGATAATGACATCGCACTTTGCACCGTCATCCACAGAGCACTGTAGAATCCAGTCAACCCACTGTCCGAAACGAATACGGATACGCCTTACATCGTGAATGAAGTAAGTGCCATCTTTTAGTTTGGACATTTTTACACTTGTAGTGTAATCGGGGCTGGGATTAGCATCTGAGCGAAGTGTACCCGCGAAGTCAAACGCACGTACCGTCTTAACAATCTCTGTCCAGGCAGGCTGTTCAGTAGCTTCGTGGAACCATTCCCGCTTCATGATACCGGCAGTAGAAGGGCGTACTTTCCAGTTGCCATATAGCAACCGTTGTACGTCTACTTCATTGTTCGCCATCAAACGACTCGGATAGGAAGGATCGTTCAAAAGCAAAATTGGATTGTCATAACAAGTAGCGGAGATGAAGGTAAAGTCTTGGATACCAGACTTATCACCCTCTCCGTATATGGCTTCTAGTTCTTTGCGATCATCAGCCCAAACATAGTCATTTCCATCTACCCGGTAGTATCGTGTTACACCGTCCTTAGTTGGGTCAGGCAAGCCATCCTCAAGTAAGTACCATTCAATCCAATCAAAAATTGTGTGATCCGGGTCGGGGTTACAAGTTAACACCATTTGTGTGGGGTTAGTTGAGCGAGAGCTACGTAGACGACCACGAAGGTATTCGATCTGAGTTTGCGAAAAGTGTGTCGCTTCATCAAAAAGAATGAACGTGTATTCCTTGCCCTGGTGCTTCAGCCGATCCTTCTCATGATCGAGATATGAGAAGAGAACAGTGGCCCCAGATGGGAAGGTGATACGCATCTTTTGTTGGTGAATTCTTACCGGGCTACGGCCTTTTTCATCTTTCGGATAAAGCTTTGGGTACATCTCGCAAGCACGATCCCACAAGTCCTGAAGTTCGCCAGTAGTTTTACGGAAGATAACTCCACGGAAGTAAGGATCGTCTTTATATTTGAGCGGGAAGAGAAGGGCGATGTGACTTTTACCAGATCCGGCAGCACCACCAATTACAGCGGTTGAAGCGGAAGCCTGAAGCATCATTTCTTGCTTCGGACTAGCAGGCCCAATCATCTCCTTCTTTCGCTGAGATGGGGGATTGGACATAGCTAATCCTTAATCAGCGATAGCGGCAAGATACTCTTTAGCCATCTTTGCACGCTCTTTACCCTTAACACCGACGCCATAACAGACTTTGCGGAAATCATCCCATTCAAGGGCTTCTAGTCCAGCGGCGTCATATGTGAACTCTGCGACATCGATGCCGTAGCAGTTCAAGTAAGGGTCGTTCTTCCAGAGCCAGTCGTCTTTATCGGCTGGCCCTTCTACATACAGGCCGATTCGCATTGGCAGTGAACGCAGGTGGGCAAATTCATTTGGATCAACCTTAGCGCCTGCGAGAATGTATTTCTCAAGCTTGGCGATAAGAACCATTGGATCAGCAGAAAACAGTGTAACTTTCTGCTTAACTAGTTTGGTTTTCTTTTCGGCTTTAGTCGGCTTAACTACAGGCGTAGTTATGACTTCAGCGGTTGTTTGTTCGGTCATTACTTAACGCTCTTAAGTTGCGATTGCGATGGGAGTTGTAGAAGGCTGAATTCAGCGATTGGGCTGTAATCTTCTTCGTCGGCCTGGGCGTCTGTAAGCGCTTCTGAGGCTGCTTTATCCCTTAGTCCGTTCAACTCTATCTCTTCAGACATTGCGGCCTTGGAGACGGCTACCGTGGTCGTTACAACCCACTTAGATGTGGCAACCACTTCCTTATCGATGTCTTCCCCCTTAACGCTTCGCCGGATGTTATCCAGGGCATCAGGGTTCAGATCCATCAAGGCCTTTTCTGTTTTGCGAAGCTTACTTTGTTTCAGCTTCGCAGCTTTTTGCTCAGGGGTTTCCTTTGGCCGACCATGCGGATTCAGCGAGGCACCACCCTTCTTCAAATTGGGGTTGCCAACTGGCTTAGTCATAGGGGTTCCTTTAGATATAAGGCAAGTATGCGTTATATGCGTAAGTTGAGAGAGTGATATAACCAGACGCATCAGGGTGAACACCGTCTACAGAAGTAGCGCCAGTCCAATCAACTGTTTCAATCCAAATAACATTAGGATTGGCTCTAGCATCAACTAGGGATTTCAGAACCCCATTCGCCGTAACAACAATGGCGTTCGCACCGGAGTTAACAACGGGCAAGATGCCCCGGCAGAATACTTTTCCGTATCCCTTGGTTAGCAACTTGTCGATCAGAATGTTATAATCAGCTTGCTCCGTAGAGTCGATACCGTTTTCTGCTGAGTTACCACCAAGTGCGAGAATCGCGATATCGCTTGAACTAACTGTACGACCCGGCAGAGATGAGTCGAGCATCGCCTTGGCGCCAGTAATCGTCTGTCCGCTGATACCAGTTGTACTGCCCACGAAGCCAAGCTTTGCAGCTACGTGCATCGTCTCAGTGTCACAAGAGGTTGCGTTAGGGCCAGAGCCGTAGGTGATCGAGTCACCGTACTGATCCATGCGGCGGCGTGTGCCGATATCAAGGAAGGTTGAATCACCTGCAACTGCGAAGATGCCACCTGCTGCGCGCCCGTTACCACTATCCCAAACGTTGTACACCGACGTTGATCCGTCGCATGGGATAACTAGGGAGCGAGAAGGGGCTGTAGCTTCATCAGAGACTGAGTAGAACGTCGGGAATCCACCATTCTTACTTACACCCACTTTACGGGCGCCGTTGAGGGACACGATAAGTTTAGTGAAGGCGCCTTTGATCTTGACTGAGCCTACGTTGGAACCGTAAATCTGCCCGCTTGGTGCCTGGGTAGGTGGAGAGAACCCAGCCGAGGTGGCTACCATACTGCCGCTATAAAGGCCAGTGGCAGAGTCTGCACCGACAGTAATTACGTTAGGCAGCACTTGCAGGGCTGGAGGTGCGCCAGTTACGGTAAGCACGTTGCCGGTAGAAGGCATATACGCCTCGTCACCCAGGCCATCCGTAATACGGATTTCAACGTAGTGAGGAACACTTGGAAGACCGGTAAACAGAGTAAAGATTTGTCCAGCACGGGGAGCGTTACTGAAAGCCCCACCGTCAACTGCAACTTGTACAGCTCCGTCGTAATCACCATAACTGCTGGTCATCATCCACTTGGCTTCAGAACCAGTGATCCAACCTGACCACAGCGTCAATTGGACGCGAAAGTAAATCCGGCCAGCTTGCTTTGTGGTACTAGTTGGGCCGGTGAAACCTGGGATGAACTGTGCAGCCGTGAAGTTGACAGTCGTTGGGGCTACTTCACCCGATGAAACCGACCATAACAGCTTGGCTAAGTGGCTCATGTGGCTGAGCCCTTACGGCCAATAATGTTCACACCGTTTTGCGTGCTGAAAATGTACTCGATGAGCTTACCAACAGCCGGGGCTGTTGGTTCAGTTCCACCAGGGGTGTACCAAGTAGTGGTAGGCCAGGTAAGCGTGCGGAGAGTTCCGCCCATCGTAACTTTAACTACCCAAGAGAATACTTGGTTAGTAGGTGCTGGCAGATTGGAGAAGTTAATCGATGTATCGCCGGTTAGCGTGAGGTCAAAGACAGTGGCCGTGTTTAGGTCTAATGTAATTGATCCTGTTGCTGCGGCATTAACGACTAGATCGTCATAACCTGCGGCCCGAGTTTTAGCCACTTTGGTATTAATTGTTTTGATGTCTGCACCGACTGCTTGAGCCAGTGCGATGACTCCTGACTCTACCGTCATAATTAAGCCTTCGCTGTGTTGTAATCAGTAACGTAATTGTGCGTAGGATCACCTACGCCGATGTTGGTACAGGCTTGCAGTTGCTGTGGAGCTGTAAGGCTCTGTACTGCGTCGTAACGAACTCGGTTGCCCAGAGATGTAGCAATGGTCGTAGCGAAGTTGGCATCGCCTCCCAGAGCGTCTTGCAGCTCTTTGAAGGTGTCCAAGGCAGAGCCAGCGCCGTTAACAAGGCTGTTTTGCAGCGCTGTAATAGCTGCGGAGATTGCTGCTGTGCTTTTATTAGCTGACCAAGTTTCTGTAGTACTAGTTGTACTTCCATCGTTGATCGATGTACCACCACCGGCTGTGCGTACCTCATTAATGGCCGCAACTAGTGAAGTTTTATCGGTAGTATTTAGAAGGGAGAGCGAGCCATCAGCCGCTTTCAGGGCTTTAATGTCGGTGCCAATCGCTTGGGCCAACGAAACAATTTGTTCTTGCAGTAGCATTATTAAGTACTCGCTAAAATGTAGTAGACGGTAGGGTTGGTAGTGAAGCCACCAAGATCATCGGTGGCACCAATATCTCCAATACTCCCCGTGTCGCCCTTATCGCCCTTGGGGCCGATAATGACGCTTGCGAATTCAGCAGGGGCGTCGTCGGGGCTAACAGCTTGGAGCACCATATTTGGTAGCGTATTTGTAAGCGTGAAGTTGCCGGATGCCATTAAGTAATCTCCCGTGTAACATCACGCACGATTTCAAACTGGAGAGTTGATGTGCTGGTGGTGTAGCCGTCTGAGGTGCGAGTAAACTGGACATCCATTTCTGCAAGGCCGATAGGCCACGCGGTAGTGTTAAGGCACTTGATTGAAAGGATGCGAGTTTTTGTAGGATCAACCCAAGTGCAGACTAGATCGTCAATTGCAGCGCTGTACTGAGCGGTTCTTACTTGCGCGGTGACAGTCCAGCCAGTGAAGTAGCCATCGGCAAAAGCCAATGGGATGTGGACAAGACGGTCGAAACTGTCTCCACGTTTATGAGCGGACATGCAAAATCTCCTAGAAACGAATAAACCCAGCAAGGGCTGGGTTTCAGGAATTTGGTACTCAGTGCAGGAATCGAACCTACGTCTGCTGCGTGTAAAGCAGCGGCCCTACCTTTAGACGAACTGAGTATTAATATGGAGCGGCATATCGGAATCGAACCGATCTAATCAGCTTGGAAGGCTGGGTGCTCGCCTTGAGCAATCCCGCTTGAGATGGTGCCGCCACGAGGACTTGAACCCCGAACCCTCTGATTACAAGTCAGACGCTCTACCGTTGGAGCTATAGCGGCATTAATTGGTGTGAGGCGCGGACTCGAACCGCATCAACCGGTTCACAGCCGGAAGACTGCATCCAGGCAGTACAACCCCACCATTAATATGGTCACGGTGGAGGGCATCGAACCCCCGGCCTCCTGATCCCAAATCAGGCGCTCGTACCGAACTGAGCTACACCGAGAAAAACTTTTACACTTGGGTATTTACATCGCAATATGGCCGTGTATATTATCAACACACAACATATCGCACCCACAGGGATTGCATCATGACTTCACTAATCACAGAATTTCGCGCTACAGAAGAAGCAATCAAAGAACTCCAGGCACGTCTTGCCAGCCTTCAGCAGGATGGTAAGCTTCAAGAAGAGTTGGAATTTGAAGGCAAGCTGCGTGCACTGATGGGTGAATACAGCAAGTCGTTGCGTGACGTGATTGCGATGCTCGATCCAGATTCCAAAATGCAGAAAGGTTCGAAGGCTTCGACCACTTCCACTGGTAAGCAGCGTGCTGGCCGGAAAGTCAAGCAATATAAGAACCCACACAACGGCGAAGTGATTGAAACCAAAGGCGGCAATCACAAGACGCTGAAGGAGTGGAAAGAGAAGTGGGGTGGTCAAGTCGTTGAGTCTTGGGTGACTCTGCTAGACGCGGCATAAAGCCGATTGATACCCAAACACCGGCATTAGCCGGTGTTTTTGTTTGTGCGTTACAGGCATTATCCTTTTATACCCGCTCAAGGCTGGGAGCCGTTAGGCCGGATCGCAAGGGCATTTCAGCCTCCAGTCACTTGCGTTGTATTTGGTAGCGGGTGAAAGAATCGAACTCTTACCGGTTTCGCCAGTAGCCGGGATTTCAAGTCCCGTTTGTGCCCTGCACGCCACCCGCTAGATTGTTACTATAACGAGATGAGCAGGCGCTCGAATCAATCGTTGTATATGGTCGGCCCGGTGAGACTCGAACTCACACGCCATAAGGCGCCGGAACCTAAATCCGGTGCGTCTGCCAATTCCGCCACAAGCCGTTAATGTTTGAACTAGGCAGCCAACCTTGGCCCGCCTAAGCGGTGCTCTCTATCCGTTCTCAGATAGCCACTTGATCAGCCAAGTGAAGCTTCGTCCTATGGATGGACTCCCTCTGGAACAAATGGCCCAGTACATGCCACACCCGGCTAGGTGCGACTTCTTTGGCAGAGAGCAGCTTATTCGAAAAGCAATCAGCATTGCCGATCATATCGCTTAGCAGGCGTACCCATTAACCCTAATGGTTTACTCTCTATGTTGGTGGGACGCCCGCGACTCGAACGCGGAATAGTCGCCTTAAAAGGGCGATGCTTTAACCGTTTAGCTAGCGTCTCGATATATGGTGGTCAATGGCTCGAATCGAACGGCATAGCCTTGGCGGGTGGGTTACAGCCACCCTGGTGTCCCAGCACCTGATTTCACTAACCTGTAAACTTGTGTGACTCGATCAAGGATTACAGCGACTTCCACCTTGTCGGTGAAGTCTTCGACCAAGCAGTACTTGATCCTATCCTTGCAAGTCTTCTCTTTCCACCCTGCTCTTATTGCCGCCCTGGTGAAGTCGTACCAGTTGACGCCAACGCCGTTACGCTTGCAGTGATCGAATGCAACCTCTAGGGGTAGGCCGTATGTATCGGCTAGCTCGAATAGCTTACTGTACAGCATATGGCATCCTAGAAGGTGGAACCCCGAGCTGGAATCTAACCAGCCTGATATCGCTTTGCAGGCGATTGCCTAAGACGATCAGCCATCGGGGCATTGAATTCGTCGCCCATTTAATGTCCGGGCCTAGCAGACAGATTAAAGCGCGATTCTCACCACAACCAAGTAAGCCCTAGAAGGGTCGTGGGCATAAAACCTCACATCGCGAAACTGGCTGGTGATCTTGGTATCGAACCAAGCAACTGCGGATTAACAGTCCGCGACCCCCGCCCTGGGAGACTATCACCAAGAAATCGTGCCACGCTTATTTAGACAGCTCGTGGCAGCTGTACACGTGGGGAGCACCAGTGTTTGGAAGCGAGTCCGTGAGTTGAACACGAAAGCGGAGGGTTATGAGCCGTCTGACACCACCGGGCAGTCTTAGCTAACTCGCTATAATTCGTAACAGGCTGCCGTTCTATAGTTTGATTTACGAGTCAATTAGAATGGGTTGCTGTAAGCAGCCTTAGATCATCCCGAAGGATAATTCTGTGCAAGAATTGCTCTTGCAAATAAAGGGGTGCATATCCCCGTTCGACTTGTAACGGGCTGTGCCGTAAGTCAGTGCATTTTTAACTGGTGGAGAGCTAGGGAATCGAACCCTACACAGGAAAGGTGCAAGCCTTCCTCGCCAGCCCTTGGAACATGGCACCCCAGAATTGGTGGACACAGCTTAATGCTTACTGGCCCATGGATAGCCCGTCTGGGCTAGTCCTTTCTCTTCCCAGGACGGGAAGTGCATCATGTATAACAGGATGATTTTTCGCGGGATTCGAACCCTGACTTCCGAAGTTGCCTTCGGCGTGCGCCTTTACACTACGTTCCCAGGTTTTGGCGGGACAGTGGTTTGCTGTATTCATCCTAAAATAGGTTCACAGAGTGCGGTCGCGGCCTCGAAGCCGCAGCTTTGGGAGCTTTCCAGTTTGGGTTGCTGTAAGCACTCTTTAGAATTTGGTAGCGGGACATGGAATCGAACCATGACCTTTCGCTTATCAGGCGAGCGTACAGACCACTATACTATCCTGCTGGAATTGGCGCCTAATACGAGATTCGAACTCGCAGCAAACGCATCGACAGTGCGTCCTCATTCCCAGATGAGTCATCAGGCTTTGTTCTTACTCGGTCATGTTCTTTACCCATGTTTGGGCAATGTCACGGCCTTCTTGTTCTGCGTAATCCAGGCACTGCTCTATCATATGCTGGCTCATTACGACATTAATCGGAAGATATATCCGACATTGCCGAGCCATCATGTCTGGAAACTTATCCCAGGAGAAGTTAGGGCCGCGATACTTTGGATTAAGGAGCATAGACATCTTGTCACCCACGATTGCGTGGCAGGCAAGAGAGATTTGCGTTTTCTTCGTTAGGCTAAGCATCGGAAGACCTACAGCAGGAATCTAGTGGTGTTGCGGGGGGGAGTAAAAAACGGGGGAGGGCATTACGCTCCCCCGTTAAAAATGATACGCCTAAACACATCTACAACACACACTCAAACAACCACACTTTGAGTTCACGTATTAGATCACGACTTATTGATTTTGTCAATAGGCTTAGTGCAAATAAGTGTAATATTTTTATGTCTGGCACTGGCAGCAGGACTTGAACCTGCAACCCACCGCTTAGAAGGCGGATGCTCTATCCAGTTGAACTATGCCAGTAAAATTGGTGCAACCGGGTAAGTTCGAGTTACCGACCTGTGGGGTTTCAAGCCACCGCTCTTACCAACTGAGCTACGGTTGCATATGCTGTATTACTCGTAGTACCGGTTCTTCTTGCCCGATACTGGGTGCTTCGAACTAAGGCCCTTGTTCGGATGACGGCCTTTGCCATCAGACTTACGTGAGCGATCAAACGGAGCGTGTTCTTTTGTTGCGTCATAAGGCTTCTGAGCCATGAGTATTCCTTTACATTATAATTTGGCATCCAGGGTAGGACTTGAACCTACAACCTACAGTTTTGGAGACTGTTGCTCTGCCAATTGAGCTACCCAGATAGAAATAGAAGGAGCGCCGGGATTAGGAAGCCCCAGTGCCCACTACAATACTGTCAAGCAACCCAGCGAAGATCCCCAGGACCAAAAGATCCGCTACCAGGGTGCCGGTGCATTGTAGTGTTACCTGAATTTGGGGTGGCGATCTTGTTAATCGCTGCCACCAGGGCGATCTACACACTGCCAGTTGGTTTGACAGGTGGAGCTACATAACCAAGGCGCTTGAGTTCCCAGGTATGTGTGGTTCGAAGCTCGGGCTATTACGCAGGATACTTAGTCCCGATAGTTTTCACTGCCACTTCGAATTTGGAAGACGATCTAGGGATCGAACCTAATCATCACGGGATCAAAACCCGTTGCGTTCCCACTTCGCCAATCGTCCATAATATAAACAGGATGGAGTTTTCTTTTTCCAATAAAAGTAGTTGGGTTGCTGTAACCATCCTAATCCCCAGGGGGATTCTTACTCAGTAAGCGTAACGGTCTGCCATAACAATGGAGAGCATCACTTTTACTGGTTCAAGTTCACCGGTCAAGATCCCTTTCAGGATCGACGGGGAGAACCCGCTAACTAGTGCAGTGCCTTGAGTGCCAACAGTTACTGGTGAAGTACCAGCGGAACTGTTGATGTTCCAGAAGACAATCTGCGGCAGTGCATAACCTGATGCTGCGTACTGTTGCTTAATGCTATCGAAAGCACCCAGCCCTTTAACACAGTGGTCGAACTGCATATCACTGAGGATCAATACCTTGGTAGGCATCTGATCAGCAGCTACATTGTGTGCTTTGGCTCGTTTCAGGACTTCTACGAACGCTTTTTCGATGTTGGTGTTCATGCCCCAGGGAGCCGAACTTACTTGATCTACAGCTTCACTAAAGGAGCCGGAGAACTGGCACAGCCTCGGCTGTTCGTGGAAGCTCAACATCACGTTCTTAAACGCGCCTACGTTGCGATGTGCGACGTAGATGCCGAGTGAGATAGCCACATCCATGCAAGTGACGCCTGAGCGGCTTCCGTGCCCACCAGCTGGTTGACCCATCGAGCCCGACACATCGATCATCGGCAAGATGCGTTCGTCCACGCCTTCCATGTAGTTCGGCAGGGCTGCCCATTGTGCTGCGGCTACAGCTCGATCACCGTAGCGGAAGGCTTTCACCACATCGTACGGGTACACAGCTGCTGCGTTGATCTTGGCTTCACCTTTAACCAGGGCATCCTTGTACGCGGTGTATGCTTCTGGAGCATTCCGCAAGAAAGCCTGGATGTAGCGACCAGCGGCTACAGATGGAACTTTGCCGAACTCGATATTGCTCCAATCCTTAGAGCACATCTGTTGTTCAACTACATTTGTCAGGGATACTAGCAACTGTCGCCACAACTTCGGACTTTTAATACCAAGGATCTTACGAATCTTAGCGGCTTTAATCCCTTTACGCGGCATCCACTTTGCACACAACCCGTTGTTCATGTTCAGGCCAGCGGCAACTACGCCCATGGCTTGACGTTCGAACGGCGTATCCAAGAAGGACAGTAGATCATCCCAGCGGCCTAGTTCTGGAATCAGCGGGATTACCTTTTCGATAACTTCCGGCTTCAGGCGTAGAACTAGGTTCTTAAACTGTTGGCGTTCACCGGCACCTTCCCGTGCATCACGCAACCATAGCAAGGTGCGGACTGCTATTTCTTCGTTGGCAGCTACTGCCTTATCGAAGACACTTCCGATATCTTTACCACGGCTGGCACCGGCTTGATAGAACAAGTCTACGTTAGCGTCCAGGGTGGAGTTATAGGCGAAGTCGCCGTTAGTTGTAACAGTAGCGTTATTAAACGCAGTCGCGAAACTGGTCAATAGGTTCCATCCTTTGATATTATTGTTGTGTGTTATAACAGAATCGTGGGGGTTTCTACGCGCTCTACCAGCTGAGCTACGCAAGCCTTCTGGGCAAGCGACAGGACTCGAACCTGTGACCTCGACTTTAGCATAGTATGAAGTTGGGTTGCTGTAACGATTCTAAAACTGAGATGCCTTGCGGCAATTGTGATCTACGGGCGTAGACCACGAACCTTGCCTTGCGGCAGAAGTGAGACACGATTGTACGACACTTTCGCTACCTGTCAATAGGTAATCGAAGTGTACGAGAAAAAAAATCTTAGTGCGCAAGAAATCGGGGAGATGTCATAGCACTGTATCGGTAAGTCAGGCAGGACAAAACCGGAACAAGGCGCACATTAGAGCACGACTTTTCCGGTCTGTCAATACGTAGTACATAATAATTTCAGTTTTCTTTTACACTAAGCGTAGATGCGCCTTCCCGTCCTTCAGTCTTTCGAGCCGCTCTACCGCGACCAAGGCAGCACAAACAATCTCGTGACTACCATCGAAAGCCACCCCTTCTTCTACCAGCGTCAAGTTCATCTGTGTGACCCTTGCCGACTCTGCCAGTTGAAGGGGTGTATACCCTAGCGCTTCTCTTCTGCTTACCAGCTGCACCGCGATGCTCATTCGTACGGTGTACTCGGCTGTAGCAAAATCACTTACCGAATCTCTGTGTGCCGAAGCCATTCCATCTCCCCAAGCTACTCCGATGTTGTTATATGCTCGGCACTAATCTTTCCAGACTTCCTATGCGGCGTCCTTCTTGGTGCGTGGCGCTTGTGTCATTGCTGCACTCATTGCTTCTGTTCTTGCTTTTGTATAATTGACAAACTCTGAGACTTCACCTTCGTACAGCTTTACGACCTGATATGTGCCATCGGGCAATCTCTGAATGGTACTGATTGCGCGACTTGATTTATAGCAGATCCGAAGGTCCGGATTGTTGTTAGCAAACTTAATCACTGGTTCAACTTGACTATCTGCTAGATGGGTCATTTGGTCAGCCTCTTTAATCAATTGTAAAGCGTTTTTAGGTAAGTCTTCGCTCCCTGCCCTAAGCCTAAAGCTTTGGTTAAAAAGATAGTACGAAAGTGTTTGACTTTTTACAAATAGGTATTATCTATCGCTTCGTCATGATCGATAGCAGCATCAGTCTTCTGTGCTTCACGGACGTACTTCTGCACTTTTCTGCATACCTGGGCGAGCAGATAGGATGTTTCTAGGTAGGCGCGGGACTCCGCATTGCTTTCTTCGATGCAGGCTCGGCAGCGTCCGCTGCTCGGCATCACATCAGCCAGCGTGTGCAAGGCGCACACGGGTAGATCGTCATCCATAAAGGACTCCAATGGTAAGGGGGGTAGGGCGTGACGGATCGTCACCAGGGTTACAGGGGGGGGCTCGTGCCCGCCCGCTGGCTCTATATCTAATAGAGTTATTACATGTAGAGTTAATATATATATTAAGTAATATATATATAGAGTTATTAATCTTAAGAGATTAAAAAAGAAGAAGAGAAGGGGAGAAATAAATAATAAAAGAAATATATATAAGATATTAAGAAGTAGAAGAGATACATAATAGAATTATAAAGAAATAGAGCTGCTTCTATTATATATATAAAGAAAATACCACACTTTTCTGGTTTGTCAACCCCCATCTTTCGGTAAATATTTTCAAGTAAAAATCTTAACTTATATGCACGATAAAAGTGTTGGACTTTTTGCTGAAAGTTGGTTGACAGGTGCTTGGCCGGTGCTAGGATGAGGACCACAAGAGCGGTACGGAAGTGTGCAAGAAATGGATGAAAGTGTAAAAGAAAGCGGCGAAGAGCCACAGGAAGACCCGGAAGACCAGCAAGGCCCGCAAGTCAGCAACATGATAGTTCTAGGCGTACGGATCACGATTGTGCAGTACGAGCGGTTCGTAGATTACGAGTTTGAGCCACCTGCCACCTTCTTCACCCGGTCGGCAATGGGCGATTACTACTTCTACCACGTCCGCAACCGGGCCAAGGCTCAGGAAGCGTGCGACGAACTCTTCGGGAAGCGCCGGTACACAGTCAATGCGTCGAAGATCCAGAAAGGTCGTGGTGGGCTTACGTGCACCGGGACTCAGACACGAAAGGGACAGCGTAAATGAAAGTACAAGCAATCGTGGAAGTGGAAGGCGTTAGCAAGACCCGTAAGGAATGGTGCGAACATCTGGGGGTGTCATCCCAGCTGCTCAGCATGCGAATGAAGAACCACGGTATCAGCCTAGAGAGCGCTATCCGCATGGGTGGTCGTCGCTCTGGTGATCGGATTAAGACGGCCTTGCAGGCCAAGGCAGCGAAGACTGCCGCCCTGATGTCCACGCCGCTTCCATCGGTGCCCCTGCGCCTTTGCCCAAGTGATCGTGACTGCTACGTGACTGCCACTGGTGAAATCTGGAACAACCGTCTCAAGCGCTGGCTGTTGACCTGGACCCAGCCTGCCACCCCTGGTGAGACTGATCGTCTATTCATGCGGGTTCGTATTGGTGGTCGAGTGCGTAGCGTCCACACAGTAGTTGCTGAAGCCTGGGTAGATAACCCTGAAGGGCTGCCATGGGTGACTCACAAAGACGAAGACTCGCTGAACAACCACAAGGATAACTTGGTGTGGGTTCGCCGTTCGGGCTGGTCGTTGTCTAAGCGTGCAAAGAAAGTCGAGCAAGAAACTAAGTAAGGATACTCCCTTACTTTAGGCAAGAAAGTAAAAGGGGAAGACTGTGAAGTTTATATCTATCGAGTTTGAAACGTTTGTTGCTGACTTCTATAAAAACAAAGCTGCGATAGCAGTTGAACGCAAGGTTCCATGGACACTTAGTCTAGTAAGTTTCCGTAACCTGTTACGAACCACAGTGTGCCCTTACACAGGGTTCGTACTCACCATACCCAAGCAAAGCAACCCGAAGCCCACCGATCTGACGATTGATCGTATCGACAGCACCAAGGGGTACATCCCTGGCAACGTCATGGCTATCAGTCGGGCTGCGAACAACTTCAAGAGTATCTTCGAGAACCCACAGTATCCGCTGAACATGGATGTTGCTGCGGTAGCCCTGGTTCGTATGCAAAAACGAGTATCCAAGGTTCGGAGCGATCATGAAGTTCAGAAGTAAGCTGATGCGTAAGAAGTTGAAGTTCGGGCGATGCAATGTCCCTGGACACGGACAAACTTGTGAAGTTTCACACGATATACGTCGGCTCGGCACACGTGCTGATGATCGACGTGACTACTGGCAGGATTTGCGTCTTGCCACACTTGAGTTAATGGAGCGGTAAATTTGGGAAATAAACAAACGCAGTACGGTGTGAAGCAAGCACGGGAAGTCAAGAAAGAACAGCAAGGTGGCCGTCCAGTAAAGAAAGAAAGCTTTCAAGAAGAACGCAACGCTCGTGTAGTTCCATTGTCAGCCAAGAGCGTACCCCAGAAGACCGCCTTGGCAGCGTTTCTGGATAAGCAGCTGGTGGTCCTGTCGGGCTCGGCAGGTACAGGCAAGACTGAGTTGATGGCTTGGTGGGCTAGCAAGCAATGGCTGGAAGGGAAGATCGATAACATTGTGATCTGCCGTCCGCACCAGTCGCTAGGTAATGATTACGGCGCTGTAACAGGTAACGATACACAGAAGTTGCTTCCTTTCTGCATGAGCATGCTTATGAAGTTTAAGAAGTACCTGGGGATTGAAATCCTTCAGAACAACTTCCGCTACGAAGTGCAAGAAAGCCTGTTCCAAGAAGCATCTGGCATTCAAATTGTGCCGATTGAAAAGATCCAGGGCCTGAGCTTTGGGCCTAAGACGATCATCCTGGCCGACGAGTTGCAGAACGCTTACCCAGCCCAAATTAAGGCCCTGGTTACACGTTCTGAAGAAGGATGCCAATTGATCTGTGCAGGGGATATTACTCAGTCTGCATTGAAGGAAGTTGACAACGGCCTTCGCAAACTAGAAGAGGCCCTAGAGAAGAGCCCGCACAATGATGCAACTGTGATTAAGTTCTCGCCGGAACATAACTGCCGCTCGGGTATCTCTGGGCACTTGGCTAAGATTTTCGAAAGTCAGGGGGCTTGGTAATGACTGACGCGACTCCAGATAAAAAGACGAACGAAGGATATCCAGATGGGCTGCTGATGCCCATCTGCGGGCAGCGTCAGAAGAGCATTATGGTTCGCCCAGGCGTTTGCCCTGTGCAGTACTGGATGCCGATCACCGTTCCGATTGGCGAGATTGAAGAGTTCCACGAGGAAGTAGAAGTACTTGCTTCCGCCACTAAGGATGACGAAGTTTATGTCGTACTGTCTTCCCCTGGTGGCAGTTTGGAAACTTGTGACTTCCTGTGTCGCCGGATGGATGAATGTGAAGCCAGTATCGTTATCGAGATTGGTCTAACTTGTGCCAGCGCCGCTTCTGCAATGGCTCTCAAGGGTGATAACTGGGTAGTTCATGACAGCAGCACCATGATGGTTCACGCCTGCTCTTATTCCCCAGGCTACGGCAAGGAATCGGATGTGCGTGCCCACGTAGCCTACACGGAACGTGTAAACCGCGAATGGGTTGAACGTACTTATCAGGGCTTTCTGACTGATGAAGAGTTCACCGCTATTCTGGATAACGGTAAGGACTTGTACTTCTACGCAGATGACTTGCGTGAACGACTGCCGAAGTACGCGGCGTACCGGGCAGAGAAAGAAGAACAAGAGTTTGCCGAGATGCAGAAGTTCTTCGAAGAACAAGAAGAAGACTGAAAGTACTACGGCGCCTGCAAAGGTAGGCGCCTTTCTAAACTAGGAAGTAAAAGAGTAAGTATGGAAGAAAGTAACAAGTGTGAGTTGTCCAGCCGTGAAATTGCACAGATGGTAGGTATGCGTCACGACAACCTGATGCGAACCATCGATGGCTTGATTAAGAAAGGACTGATCAAAGGCCCAGCGAAGCCCCGTGTTAAACGAAGTCGTGGATACGCTCACATCTTCTCTGGCGAGCGTGGCCTGACCGATGCACTGACCCTGGTTGGCAAAGTTTCCCCTGGTAGCCAACTTAAGGTGGCTGCTCGATGGAATGAGTTGAAGTCCGTAGAAGCACAACCGGTAGCAGTGGCAAAGCTCGAAGCACCTGTAATGTCCCTTGTCCTTGAAGTAGCCAAGCCGATCAACAAACTCTTCGACGGCGAAGCATCTATGACCAGTCAGGAGATTACTGATCTGCTGGGCAGTCGCCATGACAAGGTCAAGCAATCCATCGAACGCTTGGCTGATCGCGGAGTGATTCAACTTCCCCCACTGGGGGATGTCAAAAACTCCGGGGGCCAGACAGTACGGCAGTACACTTTCTCCGGCGAACAGGGTAAGCGTGACTCGATCATCGCAGTAGCTCAGCTCTCTCCAGAGTTCACTGCGGCCCTGGTTGATCGCTGGACAGTACTGGAAGCCAAAGTGGCTAAACCCGTAGCGAACCTGAACGATCCTGCATCGCTTCGTGGCCTGCTGCTGGGTTACACCGAACAAGTGTTGAAGCTGGAACACAAGATCACCGAGGACGCACCCAAGGTAGAGTTCTACGAAGAGTTTGTTGAGTCCAAGGAACTACAAAGCGTTGGGGATGTTGCGAAGGTTCTCGGGACCGGCCCAATCCGTTTGTTCCGCTACTTGCAGAAACACAAGATCCTGATCGGCGGTACAGGCGACAATAAGAACATGCCGTACCAGATTTACCTGAATTCCGGAAAGATGGGTGTGAAGTACAACAACTACACAGTTCCAGAAACAGGTGAAGTTAAAATTCGCCCGCGTCCACTGTTCACCCGCAAGGGCGTCGATTGGATTCGTGAGTTCGTCAAAGAACATGGTCGTGACGGCCTGTAATGTACAGAGACGCTGTGGAATACAAGCCGGGGCATTTCCTTGCCCCCGGGAGCAAGGCCCTGGAGCTGTACAAAGAAAAGAAGTGGAAGGAACTTGAAGCACTTCTAAAAGAAACCGATGCTGCTTGGCGAAAACTAGAAGGAAGAAGTGATGTTGAGTGAACTAGGAGCGCTGGCAATTGAACGGACGGTATATTTCTGATGCAAGCTCATGATCTTGTAGGGCGCATCGCTCGATTAACTGGCTCGATGGGTAACTTACCGATCCTGCTTCAGAGCGATGGGGAAGGCAACGCTTACGACTACGCCCGTGGTGCTTCGTTTGCCTATGTAACGAAGGATCTGGAATCTACTTTCGAAACTTTGGCTGAAGCTGTGGAGTGTGGATTGCTGTTAGAAGACCTAGAAAAAGTTATTGTGGTATACCCATGAAACCAAAGCACATGCGGGCGTACATGGATTGTGCCCAGGCATTTGCACGTTGTAGCGTTGGTGAACGGCTAAAAGTTGGTACGGTGATCGTAAAAGGCAACCGTATCGTCTCATGCGGATACAACGCTCTCCCTGAGCACCTGCACGGCCCCTTGGAAGACCGCAACAACAAAACTAAGCCAGAGGTACGGCATAGCGAGAAGAACGCTCTTATGGGCCTTGTAAGGTCTTCTGAGAGCGCCGTTGGTGCCACGATGTTCTGCACACATTCGAGTTGTTACTTGTGTGCCGTGGATATTGTAGATGCAGGGATTGTGGAGTTTGTCTTTCGGGACTTCTACCGTACCAACGAAGGACTTAAGCACTTCCTAAAAGCCGGTGTGAAAGTAATGCTGCAATACGGTGATGAGTTCACCGAACTACAACTGCAAGACCTAGCTTCAGATAACACCAATAACTACCAAGTTCCATGTGGTACTTGCACAACAATTAAAACGGATATTTAATGGATCATCAAACCGAACACCCTCTGGACAAGTATATCCTGTCCACTCGTGCTCAACTAATGGCCTTGCCTGCTGATAACACCCAGGCATATGACACTAGCCAGCTGCAAATGATGTGCCTGGAGAAGTTTGCGAACTTCCAGGGCTACCGCGTAGAAAATGGACTGTTTGTAATTGACAATCCGGCAGCAGGTGTAATGACGCTGGATAACATGCGGTCACTGTATAACAACACAATGAACGTGATGGGCCATGCCTTGAAAGGTCATGCCTTTGTTAAGAAAGTCTACCTTGCAGGCCGCAGTCTTCGTAAACCAGTTTCTGTGCAGCAGCACTGGGTAACGTTCCTGTAAGGGGTGGGCCATGTTCCACCGGGCAAACATAGAGTTCTACGCAATAGCCCTGGGCTTAGCGTTGGTACTACACATTTGTGATTGGGCAATTAGCCAAGCTTTCACCAGCTGGGTAGATCAGTTCGAACGCAAAGACGTTGCCCTGGTTGAAGTGAAACACGAGCAAGTAGCAACTGTTGTCCCCGAGCTGAAGGTGGAAGCCACCCCCGTAGTTACGGACGAATACAGGCTACGACGCTGCAAGCGAAGTGGTGAGTGTTCTAAGTTGGCAGAAGCCCTGGCATACGAAACTAGAAGCGAATCCGTTAAAGGTTCTATCGCTGTGGGTTATGTCATCTTGGAACGCACAAAAAATCCTGAGCGATGGCCTAAAACCATCCGAGGGGTTGTTGGACAGAAGAACCAGTTTTCGTACACGAAGAAGCGTCAGAAGACTAGGCCCAAACCAGATGACTGGGAGCGGGCATACATAACCAGTTATCAGGTATTGCACGGGGAAGTTAATAACCCGATTGGAGCATCTGATCACTATCACACATTGAAAGTGAAACCGAAGTGGGCAAAAAAGATGCAGTATGTCGCCACAGTCGGTAGTCATAAGTTTTACAAGGAAAGAGAATGAAAGTCGTAGCCCTGGCAATCGAAACCGAGAACTGCCTAATCATTGATGTTAAAACTACGGATAGTGTTGAGTACGCAACCAAATGCTTCTTGAAAGGCCTGCCAGAAAAGTTGGGTGATGAACTTATCTCAATGGTTCTCGCCACTACTGAAGATACCGACAAGGAATTTGCTGCTGAAGTTGAGCGGGCTTTGTTCAAGGCAGCCCCAGGACTCTTTGTTGATGACTATGTGTGGGTGGCATCAATTTGAACCAAGGATACAAATCGGATGAGTGACATTTGGTTCGTATCTGATACGCACTGGGCACATTCTCGCATCCAAACGTTCTGTCCAGATACGCGGCCACAAGGCACGCTGGAAGAACATGATGAACTGCTGATTGAAAACTGGAACCGCTGTGTAAAGCGTGGTGATCGTATTTACCACTTGGGTGACTTCTCGTTTGGAAGCGTGGAGTACACGGAGAAAGTTCTTCGAAGGCTGAAGGGCGATATCCACTTGATCTACGGCAACCACGACGAAGTGCTGCGTACTCCAAAACTTGCTGGACACTTCAACTCCCGGCAGGACTACAAAGAAATCCGGATCGATGGGCAGAAAGTAATCATGTTCCATTACCCGATTCACGAGTGGCACCAGTGTCATCGAGGCGCGTTCCATCTGTTTGGGCACGTTCACAACACCTACGGAAGTGTACGCGGTAGAAGTTTGAACGTAGGGATCGACAATCGCCCTGGTGCGGATATGTCGCCCTGGAGCTGGGAAGAAGTTAAAGCAATTCTCGAAACTAAAGAAATTATCTCGCACCACTAACAGGATTGATCAATGAGGAAGTTATTTGTACCGCTTTTGGCGATGGGTATGGTCGTATTTGCTGATGTCACTTTTGCGGCGTTTGGTGGTTCGCGTGGTTCTAGCGGTGTTTCCCGCTCTTACAGTCGCCCAGCTACTACTAGCTATAGCAAACCGACTACCACTTACAAAGCGCCTTCGTACTCGACTAGTAGCCAAAACACAAGAAGCAGCACTAGCAACGGTTACAACAGCAACTACAACAGCGGTTACAGCAATAACAACTACCGTAGCAACTCGTATAACGAAGCACCGCGACAAAGCTCCACCATGCGGGACATCGGCGTAACAGCGGCAGGCGTAGGCGGCGGGATCTTGGCAGCTAGTGCAATTACGGCACTGATCAGCAGCCCTGGGCATGCCGGGATGTACACCCACCCGCAGTACCCTGGGCAGTACTTTAACCAGCAAGGCCAGCCTGTTGCAGCTCCAGCCCCGCAACGTCCGGCAGTGCAACAAGAGTACATGCCGGAACAGAACTACGCACCGCAGCAATATCAACAGCCACAACCTGTTGTGATCGTCCAGCCACAACCGCAGGGACCGAACTTTACGTTCTTCGGCATGTTGTGGGGTGCTCTATGGTTCCTGATTAAACTGGCGTTCTTCCTGAGCGTAGTTGGTGCAATTGGATACGGTGTGTATAAGTTGATTCAGTTGGGTCGCAACAAAGCAGTTCGGGATCAGGTGCAGGCCAAGGTGCAATCGAAGTTTGATCTAACCCCTAAAGGTCCATCTAACTTTGATGATCTTGACAGCAAGGCTATGGGTATCTTCTACGCCTTCCAGAAGAACAGTGATAACGAAACTTGGGTAACGGCGAATACGAAGTACCTGCCCGTGGAAGATTGCTTGTCGGCACCATCGAAAGTACTGACATACCAACACAAGACAAGCGACTGCGTTGTAGAGCAAGGCAAAGTACGCGGCACTGTTATGTACGAAGCCAAGCTGGATGACGGCACTGGTGTAATTCGCATCAAGCAGTATTGGAACTTCGAGAAAGACGACGAAGGTTGGAAACTGATCGGAGTTGAACAAGTTGATTAAGTACAAGAAAGGCTGTGTAGTTGAAGCATTCATGAGCGGTAAGTATATCGCTCTGCTTCACCAAGCAAATTGCTTCAACACGATGAACTCTGGGGTCGCCAAGAAGATTCGCGAGGAACTTACCAGGGCTTATGATGCTGACTGCCTAACTATAAAGGGGGATGTCACGAAGTTGGGCACCTTCAGTTACGCAGCATTCCCAGACTTGAGCGGCTTTGTCATCAACTTGTACGGGCAATACAACTACGGCAAAGATGGCAAGAAGTACACCCAGGTAGTGAATCTGGAAAGAGCCCTAGAGCGCTTCGCAGACCGCTTTCGAGTATCTGCCGAGCTGGGTCAGAAGGTTTGCCTTCCACGTCTGGGCTGTGGCCTGGGTGGGGCTGACTGGGAAACCGAGCTGGTTCCAATGATCGAACGACAACTAATTAGCCGTGGCTTCAAAGTCCACGTATACGACAAGGAAGGGCAATAATGAAAATCTCCACCGAGTCTTGGCACTACCGTTTAAATAAGTCTGCACAGGGCTACTCATTTGTTGACCGACTTAAAGAACGTCGCCTAACCACTTGCTCATATATCCGGACTACGATCCGAAGTATCATCCAGAAGTTGTTCGTAGCCTTCCTTATCGTGGTGGCTTGCGGTGCAGGTGGCATTTTCACACTTAACGCTTTCTACGCACCACTGGCGATGGTCTTCGGTTGGCCGGTAAGCCCCGGCAATATCGTTATTGCAGTTGTTGCCTGGGTATGGATTGTAATTATTGGGGTTGGTGTAACGCTGAAGTACTTCGAGGACGATATTCGAGCCAAGTTGTCAGCACGTCGCACTAAACAACTGAATTTGATTGAGCAACGCATTAAAGATGGCAAGGATGGCATCTGCACCATCGTGGAGGTCGTGTGATCAAGTACCGTGTAGCGAGCATTACTACCTACGTAGGAGTTAGCAAGTTCCCTGGTGGTGAGGTAAAGGTAGATATCAACATCGGCAGCGGGACTGTTTCTTACACCGTAGAGCGTGTCTGGGTGTCCGCATCGTTGCAGACAAGCGACGATATTATGGCCTTGCTGTTGACCGCAGACGCACTTCGCCGCCATTACCCACGGGCTGATTTGCACTTGAACATTCCGTACATCCCGTATGCCCGCCAGGATCGCCCGTGCGTAGAAGGGGAAGCACTCAGCATCGCAGTAATGGCGAACTTGATTAACCTCTGTGGCTTTACGTCTGTTGAAGTAATTGATGCACACAGCGATGTTGCACCGGCTCTGCTTCGCAATTGTAAGAACCACCCGCAAAGCGTGCTCTTTCATGAAATCTCCGATACGTTCACCGATTTCTATGTTGTTGCACCCGATGCAGGGGCTTATAAGAAAGCTCACCACCTTGCAAAAAAGATCGAAGCCAAGGGCGTTATCTGTGCCAACAAAGTACGGGATGTAGCAACCGGGCGGATCGACGGTGTTAGCGTCTCAGAAAGTGTCGAAGGGCTTAATCTTCTTGTTGCGGATGACATCTGCGATGGTGGCCGCACTTTCACTGAGCTGGCAGAAGTACTTCGCCGGGGTAAGTGTGCGTCTCTGCGGTTGGTAGTTACGCACGGCCTGTTCACTAAAGGAATAGATGTCCTGACTTCTCAGGGCATGTATGACAAGGTTTACACCACGAATTCATATCACAGTGTTCCTTCTGCGGATATCGATCTTATCGATAACGAGAAAGTTCAGTGGATCAAAGTTGTATAAAAGTCAGGAAGACATAATTGAATCTGTTTGCACCGTTTAATAGTGATTGCTATAAGTTGGGCCACGCGGCAATGTACGCCGATGGCACACAAGCTGTTTACAGCAACTTAACTCCCCGCTCTGATCGCATCTATCGCCAAAAGGCTACCCGCTATTACGATGGCAAGTTGGTTGTAATTGGCCTGCAAGGCGCTGTCATGGAGATTGTGGAAAACTGGCAGAAGTTCTTTGAGATGGATAAGGCTGTTGCCCTGGCCCAATTCAAACTTCTGTGCGACTTCATGCTTGGTCCCGACGTTGTAAGCGTTGAGGGTCTGTCAAAGTTGCACGACCTGGGCTATCTCCCGCTGGAGATTAAGACCCTGCAAGAAGGCCGGAAAGTCCCGATGGGCATCCCGGTCCTGACGATCCGCAATACCGTTGCTCACGCCTATTGGCTGGTGAACTTCCTCGAAACCACGATCAGTGACTTGACTTGGAAGACGATGACCAATGCAACTATCGCCGCTGAATACAAAGCGATGCTTCTGGACTTCGCACTACGTACAGGCAGCCCAATAGAAGGCGTTGCGTATCAGGGTCACGACTTCTCGGCACGCGGTATGAGCGGGCCAGAGGATGCAGCTCGTAGTGGCTTTGGCCCACTGGGCTCGTTCCTTGGCACCGATACGCTCGGGGCCGTGTTGTACGCGATGGAGTACTACGGCGAGAAGGGCTTTGTTGCCGCATCTGTACCGGCAACTGAGCACGCTGTAGCTACAAGCAACATCCTGGGCATTCAAGAGCGTTTTGCTGCGAAGTCGGAAGGCAATCACATTAGCCGGTTGCTTGCCGAAAAAGCCTTCATGAAAGACCTGATCACCCGGAAGTTTCCGAAGGGTATCGTCTCTTATGTAGCTGACTCGTTCGACTTCTGGGCAGTACTGACAGAAATCCTGCCGGATTTGAAAGAAGTAATCATGGCTCGTGAGAGCAATGGTATTACCCCCGGCAAGTTGGTGATTCGTCCAGACTCTGGCGACCCGGTGAAAGTTATCTGCGGTATGTCGCCTGTGGTTGGTGTGGATCGCAAGGCAGTGGACTTCCAGACGGTTGAAGAAGTTCACGAAGCCATCCAAGACCGTGCGTATAACTTCGACGGTGTTGATTGCGTAAAGATTGATGGGAAGTTCTACCCCCTGACGGTAAAAGATGGATACACCGCACTTGGCTACACCGAGATCCCATACGAAGTTGTAGCAGGTGCTGTGCGTACTCTGTGGAAGACCTTCGGCGGTACAACAACTTCGAAGGGCTATAAGCTGCTCGATGAGCACATTGGCCTGATCTACGGTGACTCGATTACCCCACAACGCTGCCTGGAGATTCTGGAACGTCTGGAAGCTCAAGGTTTTGCTTCGGGCAACGTAGTCTTCGGAATCGGGTCTTATACTTACCAAATGAGTTCCAGGGATACTTTCGGCTTCGCAGTTAAAGCTACTTACACCGTAGTTAATGGGAAGGGAATCGCCATTTTCAAAGATCCGAAGACTGACAGTAAGAAGAAATCTGCAAAGGGCTTGCTGTTTGTGGGTCGTAACTCTGAAGCCGGTTACTACTTGGAAGACGATGTTTCGCCAGAAGAAGAAGCCTCCGAAGAGAACCTGCTGAAGTTACTGTTCTTGGACGGTGTGTTTTTACGCCGCACTACACTGACTGAAATCCGTGAACGCCTGGGTACAATCTAATGAGTTCGATAGACCGCTACATGGAAGTGCTAGAGCATCTAACCGAAGATCAACGGAAGCTCTACTTGTCGGTTGAATACCTTTTGATGAGTCTTAACCAGACTAACGAAGGTTTCGTAAACGGCATTATTGCAATCGAGGCATTGGCAAAGACCATGCGGCTGTCGCACGACACATGGTTGAAACGACAGACATACCACTAAGTACAAGGAAGACAGTAATTGAGTTTCAAGCCAACAGGGGAGCAGATCCACGCGATTAAGCTCCTTGAAGAAAATCGTGTTGTAAAACTGGAAGCCGGTGCAGGTTGCACCAAAACTACCACGCTCACCCTGATGGCTGAAGCGAACCGCGTACCAAGCATTTATATGGCCTTCAATAAAAAGATGGCTGAAGAAGCTGCTATGAAGTTCCCGAAAGGCTGGGTTACTTGCAAGACTACCCACTCTGTTGCTCACGCGGTGTTCGGCAAAGAACTACAGGATAAGTTGAAGCGTCCTTCAGGCGCTTACCAGAACGTCTGCGGCACCGGCAGTGAGATTGCCCGTTACTACAAGATTCGAGCCGAGTACTTCTGTGACGATAATGAAAACCCACTGACGGCTGCTGGGATTGGTGTTGCTGTAAAGGAAACTGTCGGTCGATTTGAATCTTCAGCAGATGAACTAATAGGCCCCAAGCATGTAAGTTTTGGCCCTGCCAAACGGCTCATCAACGACCCTACGTTCAAGCGTGAAGCGTACATACACACTGTCCTGGCTTATGCCGCGATGTTGTGGAAAGAACGCAGCAACCCACGCTCGAATATCCTGGCAACCCATGACACTTACTTGAAGCTCTACCAGTTGTCGAAGCCGGATCTAAGCCAGTACGACATTCTGTATCTAGATGAGATGCAAGACTCTTCAGACTGTGTGATCGACATCGTGGAACGGCAACTGAAGCCGAAGATCGTGGTGGTGGGGGACGATGCCCAGGCCATCTACGGCTGGAGAGGCGCGGTGAGCGCTATGGGCAAGTTTGGCGGTGTAGTGGGGCAACTGACCACCAGCTTCCGCTTCGGGCCTGAAGTAGCCGCTGAAGCCCGCATGGTGCTATCCCTGAAATCGGATGGCGGCATGGATCTTAAAGGTTGGGAAGGTAAGCAGTCGGATGTCTACGACATCTTGCCCGCAGAGTTGGATAACGAAGTGCGTTGCCACTTGTACCGGACTAACGCTGCACTGATTCAAGATGGCGTGGACTACATCCTGCGGGGCAAGAAGGTTGCCCTGGAGATGGACACCAAAGATTACATCGCCATGCTTAAAAGTGTTGTGGCACTTCGCTTTGGCGATATGAAGAACGTCAAGCATGAAGAAGTAGTGCCATACCCTTCGTGGAAGCACCTGAAAGAAGAACTGGAGCATATCGGCGGTGACATCGCTCGTATTGCCCGCTTGGTATCCGAAGGGCAGCACATGAACGTGTTGCGAGCCCTGGAGAACTACAAGAAACCGGATTACCCAGACTTGATCTTGACTACAGCCCATAAGGCGAAAGGTCGTGAGTTTGAAATCGTGGTCTTGGCTGATGACTTCCCAGAAGTACATGACAAAGCAGGCGAGTTTATTGGCCTGGAAGATACAGAAGCTAACTTGCTCTATGTTGGTCTTACCAGGGCAATGCGTGTTCTAGTCCGTAATAAGACTTTGCGTGATATCCGAAAGGCGATGGGTATTGTCAGTGAACCGAAGCCGATGGTTGTTAGCACGGTTGTAGAAATCTCCGAACAAGATATCGATGCAGCTAACGATGCCCTGGCAATGGCTCGTGAAGACTATATGACCTCGCTCGATGACTTCTATCCAGACTCTATGCTTCAGCAAGCATGGGCACGTCGCGTAAGTGAATAAGGAATAACAATGCAAGTAATTTTGGTATGTAAGAAAGAGAAAGATAACGTAACACTTCGCAAGGAATACCCATTCGTATTTGATTCGGAAGTTCATGATTGCGACGGATACATTATCGAAGACAACTTCCATCAGCATTGGATGGAACTCCCATCTAACTCACATCGCTTCGGTAACGATGAATGGAAATCCTCAGAATACTTCGCTGAAGTAGTAATTGACCCGGAGAACTGAAATGGAATTCTTTGCGAGCATTCGTGACAAGGTAGAACTTAAGCCTAATCACGTAATCCTGAATTGCGTTACCTACAAAGAAGCAACGTTGGCAGCAAAACTATTGGACTGGGCACAGTTCCATGTAATCAAACCTAGCGGGGACAAGGTAGTAGCTAGTTTCGTTGTAACCAAGGAAGAGTCTTTGCGAGTATGGAAACTTCTGAAAGGCGATGACCCCGAGCCGCACGCAGCATAAGAGAAAGTTGTGAGTCATGAAATAAAGAAGTACGGGCAAGCATTAGATTTGTCGCAAGAGGGGCACATTGCGTGTCCTGTCTGTCGGAAAGAAGGCCGGGATAATTCTGGAGATAACTTGGTTATCTACGGCCTGGACTCATCTGGCAGGCACAAGGGTTGCCGTTGTTTCGCATGTAATTGGAGTTATCCAAGTGTTGAATGGATGGAAGCTAATGGTGGGCATGAAGAAAAAGAACAGGAAGTTTCAGTAGTGGGTAAGCCGTTTAACGAAAAGATTCATAACCAGCTCAAGGAAGAGACTGGTGTAAAAACCAAGGGCTATCGTGGCATTCGAGATGATACATCTCAGAAGTTTATGCTGCGGTATCGGTACGACGAACAAGACGGCACTGTCGCAGAAACGTACTACCCCTGCACCAAAGATTACAAGCTCACTGGCTACAAGATCCGGAAGCATCCTAAAGAATTCGCTAACCCATTTGGTGAAACCGGCATGAGTTGCGATCTGTTCGGTCAAATGTGGTTCAAGACGTTCAACGGCACGGTGCTGATTACCGGTGGTGAACATGACGCGCTAGCTGCCTATCAGATGCTGAGCGATGCACAAAAGAACAAAGCGTTCGATCCAGTCGCAGTAGTGTCAGGGACTGTCGGGGAAAATAGTACGCATAAGCAAGTTCAGGCTCAGTACGAGTTCTTCAACAAGTTCAAGAAGATCGTCATATGCATGGATCAAGATGCCGTTGGGCAGACCGCTGTTGAGAAGATCGTTAAGGTTCTACCACGCGGCAAAGTCTTCGTAATGAAGATGCGTAAGAAAGATCCAAACGCCTATATCTACGACAACGCTACAGGCCGCAAGGTTGGTGCAGAACAAGACTTCATTAATGATTTTTGGGGAGCACAGCCATATACACCGGCAGGCATCTACGCATCTACGGCACTTAAACAAGCTGCGATGGATCAAGCCGACTTGCCGATTATTAGTTTGCCAGCGTGTTTCGATGGCGTGTCGGCTAAAAGTGGTGGCGGCATTGTAAAGCAGGAAATCTTCCTACTGCTGGCTAAAACCAGCATTGGTAAAACTACTGCAATGAGTGCCCTGACTGAGCATATGGCGCTTTATGAGCCGAATGAGCGGGTAGGTGTTCTGTCGCTTGAGCAGGCCCACGCTAAGTTCTCATTGAACTTGCTTTCGTACCACCTGGGCAGAGCCTTGCACAGAATGGAAAAGGAAGAGCGGCGTGCCTTCTTAACTGCACATGATGCTCAAATCGATAAGTTGTATGCCCGCCCCGATGGTTCACCGACGCTCTATGTATGTGACGACCGGGGAGCTTCGTGGGAGCAAATCAAGGAGAAGATCCTTGAAATGATCATCGGGCAGGGCGTCACGCTTCTTATTGTTGACCCTTATTCCGACTTGCTGTCGGGTATGAGTGTTAGCGAGCAAGAGGAAGTTGCCACCTGGTTCAAAAAGATTATCAAGGAGTACGGTATCACGCTGATTATTGTTTCCCACGTTCGGAAAACAACGAATGGCGGTAAAGACTCTCCGTTGACAGAAGATGATGCACAAGGAAGTTCATTCTTGGTTAAAGCATCTGGTCTTACTCTGTCCCTGGAGCGTGATAAACAAAGTCCAAGTCCTATTCTGCGTAATAAGACTTCGGTGAATATCTTGAAAAACCGAGACTTCTCCGAGACTGGCCCAGCGGGCGGCATGTTCTACGACATCCCAACTGCCCGTCTTCACGACTTTGACCGTTACATGGATGAAAACCCGCACTTGGCGGCGTTGTTGGAAGAAGAGGAAGCGGCATGACAGATTGGTTTAGCGCTACGATGGAAGCCGGGGGCAACGTCACTATTAACGGTGTTAGCTACCCTGGTGGATCTATCTCCATTGGTAGAGATGGAATCCTGATCGATGGGGAAGTGCAGGGCAATATATTGGGACTCCCCCAAATCATTGTGAACATTATCGGCAATGTCGGCAAAGTTCAAACCGCAACTGGCGATATCGATATCCAGGGGGATTGCACAGATGTGTATTCCACTAGCGGCGATATCCATTGTTGGAGTGTTGATGGTGATGTTCAAAACGTCTCAGGCGACATTAACTGTGGGAATGTGGCAGGTAATGTAAAAACCCTGTCTGGTAATATTCGTTATAAACAAGGATGAAACGTGACACCCAAGGACATTACTTGGGACTTGGAATCGACTGGGCTGTTAAATAGCAGCTCTATCGATTATTCCACAGTTCCCTACAAGCTGAAAGAAAGCTTTAAGATTCACTGCATTGTCGTAGAGTTCGATGACAAGATTGTCGCCTTCCACGATGGCCCTAAGTTTGTCTTTGATGGTCGTCCATATAATGTGGACTACAGCGCTGTAAATGACGCATACAGCTACACGTTCGAAGGATACGAACCGATTGACTATGTGCACCGTCCACTTAGCGACTTCACCAAGTTTCTAGATTGGATTCCGGAAGGCAGCCGGATCATTGCACACAACCAAATCAACTTCGACCTTCTGGTAATCAAGCTGTACTTTGGCATCGATTACAAGGTTGAGATTGGCATGGATACGCCGCTAGGTGATGACACGTGGAACGGTAAGCCTGTTGTGTTTGATGACACGATGGTTCGCTCCAAGACATTGAACCCTGATCGGTTTGGTGGGCATAGCCTGGAGAACCTTGCAACAGGTTCCAGCGATGAGAAGATGGACTTCCGACCACATATTCCACGGGACTTCAGGTTCCTGTTATCTGGTGCGGATATGGTGTACTACAACATCTTGGACGTTAAAGCTAACAAACTCGTGGCGAAGAAACTCGATGCTGAGATGACGCTGTGGGATTGGGGGGATAAGTGGCACCCAGCGATTAAGCTGGAGAAGCAAACTGTCGAACTGATCACCCGACAAGAGCACCGTGGATTTGCATTCGATAAGAATCTAGCAGAAGAGTGCCTAGCTGAACTTGATGCAATGATGGAAGAACGCAAGGTCAAGGTCGAGGCGATTATCCCGCCACGGCCAGCGACTAAGGGGTACATGAAGGACTTTACCCCACCAAAGCTTCAATTCAAGAAGGCCACGGGTGAGCCAAGTGCAAACCTTGTGAAGTTCGCTGAGAAGCTGGGTGCTGAAATCAAGGAAACGGAAGAAGGCTACGAATTCTGGTGGGAAGGCAAGCGCTATCCACTTCCACTGCCAGAGGGTGTGCCACTTAAAACCACGATGACGGCAACTATTAACGACACCACCCATATTAAAGAGTGGCTAGTTAGTCTCGGATGGTCCCCATTAGAGTACAAAGAAAAAGACCTTACGGTTGACTCTAAGAAGATCAAACTTTCTCCAGAGAAGTTAGACGCTGCAATCGAGCGATACATCGAACAAACGATGTACACGGAATTCCGCAAGGATCGAATGGAATTCCTGGAGTTGCCTGCCACTGGCAATGAGCAGGCCGTAAGGGCTCGCCTGATAAAGTTCTTCGATAAGCGTAAGCAACGGGGTGGCGGGCTCAAAGTCCAAACCAACCCAAGTTTTACAGTTGGGCAGGAAAAGGAGATTTGCCCGAACCTGAAAAAGATCGCTGAGAGTTCTGAAGAGCTGGCATGTATCACCGACATCACGGAGTACCTGACGTATCGTCACCGCCGTAACTCAATCCTGGGTGGTGGGCAGACATTCGAAGACTTCGAAGATGATACAGATGAACAAACTTCGAAGGGGTATCTAGCGAACATCCGTGAGGATGGGCGTATTCCGACCCCAGCTGGTACTTGTGATGCGGCTACTTCACGCATGCGGCACCGTTTAGTAGTTAATGTGCCACGCTCTACAAGCCTTTACGGCGAGAAGATGCGTGCGTTGTTCATGGCGGATAACCGTGTTGCGTGGCAACTTGGCTATGACTTCAGCTCGCTGGAAGCACGGATCGAGGGGCACTATTGCTGGATACATGAAGAAGACGAATTCAAGGCTTACTGCAATTCGCTTATTCAGGAAAAGCCCAACGATGTACATACCATGATGGCTAAGCGGATTAGCGAGATTATTGCCAGCGACTTTGGCCGTAGCCCTGCGAAGAACGTTAAATATGGGGCTACGTATGGCGCCCAGGCAGCGAAAATTGCTAAGACTATCGGCTCAACACTGGAAGTTGGTCAGATTGTGTTTGACGCATTCTGGGAAGCCGCTGCACCACTTGCCAAGTTGAAAGACGCACTCAAACGGGAATGGGAAAAGAAGTTCCAGAAGAAACGCATTATCGGTATCGATGGCCGTCTTATTCCAACTCGCCATGCCCACGCAATTCTGAACAGCCTGTTTCAAGGTGGCGGTGTTGTATGCGCCAAGAAAGTTATGGTTTACCACGACCGATTGGCAGCCGCAGAAGGGATGATCGTGGACTTCTTCAAGCAGTCCCTGGACGAAGTTGATAATTGGTGGCAGCAAATGATCGCCATGCACGACGAAGCCCAGGGCGAAGTTAACAAAGAAGCCGTCACGTTCAAGGTCTTCACCAAGGAAGCTTTGGGCTGGCAGAAGATCGAGCACGAAGACCGCAAGATTCGCAAGGATCTGCAAGCCGCCGAAGATGCTCGATGCGAGAAAGTTGCAGCCGATTGGAAGGCAACGCAGAAGGGCGTGTGGAGCGACGTACAGCACACGGACAAGGGGTGGTTTGTTGCCTATTGCCGTCAGGGGGAACTCATCTCCCAGGCCGTGCAGAAGGTCAACGACGACTTCAATCTGAACGTTCCGCTCGATGCCGGGTACGTCCTCGGGCGTAGCTGGAAGGATTGCCACTGAGTTCAAGTATTTTATGAAAAAGGTGTGGTAAGCGCTTGACAGACCGCAGATTCGCGGTAAGATAGCGCTCCCACCCCGAAGAAGGGGAGGTAATGTTGTGCCCGTAACACTTACGGATGACCAAGCAGCAGAATTAAGCGAGTTGTTCAAGGATGACACGCTAGAGATACAAGGCCTTCAGTACGTCCTGTACGAAGAGTCGGAAGAAATTAACGATCACAAGCATGTACTCTGGGATCGTATCTATAAACGAAGCGACGAAAGACACTTCCTACAATATTGTTCGAAGTCGGGTTCCTATTGGTCCGATTACGAATACAGCTACGGCTGCCAGTTATATGAAGTGCAGGAAGTCGAGATTAAAAAGAAAGTCTGGAAGATAATTAATGAGTTTTAAAGAAGGTCAGCAAGTCCGCGTTAAAGCAAGTGTATCCAGCCCTTTGCACGGTTGGGGAGCAGTTAAGCAAGATGAGGTTGGGGTAGTTCGATCTATCGTTAACGATTATGAAATGATTGTCAGCTTCCCATCGCAACGAACTTGGTGTGCGAAGACCGCCGAGATGGAATTGGCAGCGAGCCCTTTCGTTGAGCCACAAGCCAAGCGTAAGTCGCCAGAGAAAGTGTTGGCCTACGGTGTTCTGAACAAGGAAGGCAAGCTTGTGGACATCACGGAAGATCGTGACTACGCCCGACTACTTAAAGCCATTGAAGGCGGTAAGAAAGCAGGCGTCACCATCGTAACTCTCAAAGCAGATAAGGAAATTCGCTAATGGGCTACTTCGTTCACAACCCATCTGCAACAAACACATTTCAAGACGAACTTTATGGTCAGGGTGTGCGTGCAGCTAACCCGACCCGAAAGAAGGCCCCTGAAGGCCAAGTAGTGGTGCGGTGCACCGTCAGTGGACGTGAGTTCACTGTCAAGAAATAAGCAAGCTAGAAAAACTAGTAAGTCAATTAAGAAAGCAAAAGAGAAAGTATAAGTATGGCATTTAAAGTAGTAAATACACGTCCTAATAGCGGTAGTTCCGAGTCCACTATCGACTTCGAAGCTATTAACCGTTACCGGGTAGAAGCAGCAGGCTTGCAAGAGCGCGAAACTGTTCCAGGGTATGTCGCAGCGATTATCGACCTCGGCATTCAGAAGCAACCAGACGCTGAAGTTACCTTCACCGGTACTGAAGAAGAGGAAGAAGCTGAAATGGCTAAGTTCCCCGACACCTATTTCAAAGATGGTGTTGATCAGGATACTAAGCAAGCTGTTCGCCTGAAGTGCTGGCCGCAGAAACCAGAACAGTGCGTTGTCCTGGCAATTGACTTCCCCGACATCATTGTAGATATGGCGAAGGAATACGGCGAAGAGTCGAAGCCGCTCCCGTTGCGTCTCTACACAGGTGGTCAGTTCTATATTCCAACTCAGGGAATGATCGTCGCTCGCCCAACTCCATTGCGAGTTGTGAACTTGGATAAGACACGTAAGACCAAGCGCTGGTCGCTTGCCCAGAACAACATGCTGCACAAGATGGCTGTTGCTGCGAAGATCATCAAACCTGATGAAGTCTTCCTGCCACAACGCATTGATGAGCTGTTGGGTAAGGCGTTCCAGTTTGATGCACAAGTTTACTTCAAAAAGTCCGGCCAGAAGGAATACTTCACCGAGTACTTGAAGTTCTCCGCTGCATTGGGCCGTGGTCAAAACGTTGCTGATCTGGAAACTACCCCAATGGTAGTTGAGTTTGATGAAGACAATCCTGTAGATGCGATTAAAGAGTTGCGTCAGCACGTTGTTAACACCATGCGACAAGCTACTAACTACCAGGGCTCTACGATTCAATTTCAGATTGATAAGTTGCGTCCTAAGAAAGAAGCTAAAGCAGACGATGCCGATACACCTGATCCTGATCGAGACGAAGAACAGGAAGAAGCTAAGCCAGCTCCGAAAGTTACTGGCCGTAAGGCAGCAGCTAAGGCCGTCAAAGAAGAACCACAAAAGTCCGATGACGACACCCCTTGGTAAATAAGAAGGGCGGGTAAAACCGCCCCATCCTTAAGGAGAAGAAAATGAAGGTAGGCATCTTTGGCCTAATGTTCGTGGTTATGTTCGGCCTGAAAGTGGCCGGCATTATCACTATTAGTTGGTGGTTGGTAACTCTTCCGCTTTATGGCCCGGTTGTAGTGGCCGCTGTATTCGCAGCATTAACGTTTTTAGCATACGCAGGTTTGTTGGGTAAAAAATGAAAAATAACGAAGTAGTAGAGATTGTAGCAATCATCGATCAAAGCGGATCGATGGCCCGTGTCCGTGATGACGCTATTGGCGGGTTTAATACGTTCCTGAAAAATCAGCAGGCCCTGGGCGGTAACGCTCGCCTGACCCTGGTTCTGTTTGATGATCGTTACTTGGTGCCGGTGGAGAACACCCCGATCCTAGAAGTACCGTTGCTGGACGAAGAAACTTACGCCCCCCTAGGCTGGACAGCAATGAACGATGCCATTGGCCGTGCATTGACTTCCCTGGAAGCTAAGAACCCAGCGAAGGCGATTATCACCATCCTTACAGACGGTGCTGAGAACGCAAGCAAGGAATACACAGCAGCTCAAGTAAAAGAGAAGATCAAGGCCGCAGAAGATCGTGGTTGGGAAGTTATCTTCCTGGCAGCCAACATTGATGCATTCACAGCCGGTACAACGCTGGGTATCTCTGCCTGCAACACGCTTCAGTTTTCTGCTAACGCTTCCGGTTTCCACGATGCTTTCGCTTGCATGGATGTACGTGCCAGCTCTTACCGCTCTAATTAATCGAAGGATCGATACATGCAATATACAGAACAAGCGCTGTTTGATCGTCTGGCTACCCTGGAAGGGGAGAAGCTGGTACTAACCGAAGATATCAAGCAGCTCAAGAAGGACTTCACCTTCAATAAGAAATACAACCTCGACGGTCTGCCTAAAGAAGCTGTCCCGTTGGTTGCTAAGGCCGCAGTTATTCATGCACGCAATGTGTATGAAGAGCAGCGTAGCCAATCTAAGGCCATTTTCGACAAGTACGAAGAGCTGGCCGGTTACAACGAGTAAGGGCTGATGCCCTTTCATGCAAGGAAAGCATATGAGCACATTGGTAATCGACTTCGATACCATCCTCTACTCTTCAGCCGCACAGCAGCAAGTTAACCGCTGTCTTGCGATCCACAAAGAGTCTGGTCGGGAAAAGCTGTGGGATTCGAAGACGGAGTTCAATAATTGGCTTAAAGGTCAAGATCGGTGGACGAAAGAGGACTTCGACTTCAAAGTAAAGTCGGAGCTGACTGGCGAAGCTAGTCACGCCTTTCGCACCATTGACCAAAAGTTGGCGAACATCATTGAAGCTGGCAAATGTGATGATTTCCTTATCGTCATGGAAGGGCCTGGTAATTTCCGCATGGATCGTGAATCCACGTTCGTGAATTACAAGGGTTCGCGGCCAGAGAAGCCCTTGCTGTTTCACCAGTGCAAAGAATTCATCCGCTCAAAGTATCGTCACAACTTGCTGATGGCTACTGGGCGTGAAACTGATGACGAAGTGGTGATTCGATCCTGGCAGAGCTATAACAAGAGCCTGAAGTACCTCGATAAGGACGAAGCCCACTACGTCATTGCTTACTGCGATAAGGATATCCCAGCGAATGGCCGTGGATGGATGCTTAACTACTTCAAACTGGAAGAAGGGATCTTCTGGAACGATGGTTTCACCCAGTCGTACAACTTCGCGACCCAGTGCCTTACCGGCGATAACGCCGATGAGATTCCAGGGATCGAGGGGCTGTCCGCTGAGCTGAAGCAGAAATACAACATCCGTGTGAACGGTGTAGGGCCTGCCACGGCTGTGAAGCTACTCGCTGACTGCAAGACTGAGCAGGACTTAGCAAATCGCGTTGTGGAGTGCTACAGGGGCTCACATCCGGAAGACTGGAAGCAGCGACTGGACGATAACGCCTTCTACCTGTACCTGATGCGCAGTGAAGATGATAAGTGGGATGCAGCCCGGTACTTCGGAGCTGCCTGGGATGAGTGACACATACCCATGGATCGAGTACCCCGATATCTGGCCTACCCAGCCTAGTTTCATGGCGTGGGTTAGGGGTGGGCTAAGACGGGGACTTTGGGAAAAGCATCCGGTAAAACTTCAGTTCCTAAATAGCCAAAAAATCCCAATGGAGAACACAAACCCACGCTCGAAGAAGAGATACCCAACGGTTCCCGGACTTAAGTGTGCGATTTGTGGTGGCTTATTTAGAACTACACAGGCTCAAGTGGATCACCTTTGCGGCAACCATCCGCTTAAAACGATGGACGACCTTCAGACATTCACTGAAGCAATGATCATGGTTAAGACATCAGACTTACAAATCGTCTGCAAGCCGTGCCATAAAATTAAGTCTTATGCTGAGCGAATGGAAATCAGTTTCGAAGAAGCCAAAGCTATTAAGCAGGCCATCGAGATTTGCAAGACCAAGCAAGACAAACAGTTCCTCATCGAGCACGGCGTTAAACCCGCAACGAATGCTGCCAAACGTAGAACGCAAGTTGAAGAAGTGCTAAAGGAAGAGCAATGATCTGTTATCTGGTATGCAGTCCAGCGATGTACATCGTAGAAAAGTACAGCACCTATAAAGAAGCATCGGAACGCCTCTCATATCTGCGCCTTCCCGGCTATCACATTTTCGAAGCTAGATTGATTGAGTCTATCCAATGAGAAAGATGTACATCGCGGTACTGGACGACGCTCCAGACTATATGGTGCCAACACTTGTGGCCCACAGTGCAATTAACGCACACAGGTACTTCGAAGGAAGTCCTGAATACGACGACTGGCTGCTGAACTCATTTAAGAAAGTTGTAGTTCGTGTTGGTCGCAAAGAGTTCGACAAGATTGCATCCCGTTATCAGTGTTGGAAAGGACACGAGAACACTATTTGCGAAGCTCAGCCTTCTTGCTTGGTAGTTCTACCCATGACTCCGCACGAAGTTCCACCGCTACTCACCTTTGCAAAATTATGGAAACCCAGGGAAGACAATGACTAAGCAATATATTATCCGCCACAAAGAAACGCATAAGCAGTTGTTCACTTCCCGTGGGAAGAAGGGTGCATGGAAGACAGCAGGGCATGCAAAAGCAGCGTTTACCAACTTCATGTTCTATTCCTGGCACGCGGTAGACTACGGCGTCAACTTCCGGGGCAACATCCGGTTCGATGATCAGGAAGTATTCGAGGTTGTAGAAGTTGTTCCTGTTGAGGCACAGCAACTGCAAGTTGCTGAAATGCTCCTGTCACGGGCCTATTCCTGCCTAGGCAATGCTGACTATGACTTGAACCTCTCCAAAGATATACACGATTACTTCGGAGCCAAGTCCAATGGATGAGTTCTGGAAAGAGAGCGCCCTAGGCCTCGCACGGCTAGGTATCTCGTGGCGTCAAATCGCTGTAGAGCTGGATCAACCGAAAAGCACAGTATCCGACTACCTGCGAAGGGAGTTCGGTAAAGAAGTTGCGGTAAAAAGACATAGCTCCGATATCTATGCAGTACGTAAGGCCGACGCAAGTAAAAAAGATAATTCGAGAATCTTATTGATTTCCGATATGCATGTTCCCTACAATCATCCGGACTTGCTAGACTTCTTGCAGTATCTCAAAGACAAGTATCAACCAACCCGAGTTATCTGCTTGGGGGATGAGCTTGATAAGCACGCCCTTAGTTACCACGACAGTGATCCCGACCTTCCATCCGCTGGTGATGAGTTGCGGAAGAGCCTGCCTGTAATTCAGCGCCTGTTTAAGATGTTCCCAGTTATGGACATTATCGAGTCCAATCACGGGAGCCTAGTTTGGCGTAAAGCCAAAACCCACGGTATTCCGAAACACTATATTAAGAACTACAACGAAGTTCTTGGTGTGGATGACGGATGGAAGTGGTCATTCGATCTAACGATCACCCTGCCAAATGGGCAGAAGTGCTACATCCACCACGGCAAGACAAGCGACGTTATCAAGCTTAGTCAGCAAATGGGGATGAACGCAGTCCAGGGACACTACCACGAAGCATTCCGCATCGACTTCTGGGGCAACCCCAACGGTTTGTTCTGGGGTATGCAAGCTGGCTGTCTGATTGACGATGACGCCCTGGCATTCAGTTACAACAACGTGAACATTAAACGACCAGTTATTGGTACAGGCTTGATCATCGACAGCCAACCGATTCTTGAGCCCATGCTGCTCGATTCAACTGGCCGATGGATTAAAAAGTAAAAGAGAAAGAAATGTACAACTACCCGAACCCCTGCGTCATTAAAATGCCCACCATTACCGGCGACGAACTGTTTATCCTAGATAACAACAGAATCTTGCCACTATATAACGAAAGCCTTCCAAGCTGGAGCTTCCCTGAAGGTTATGTCGAAGTGTACTTCCAGACCGGCCTGTGGGAATTGCAAGAAGATATCAGATTTAAAAGTGATGAGCCCTGCAATGAAGAAGATGATGAGGATCTGGCTGCTGATTTTGCAGATGGGCAAACCGGGGCGATTACATCAGATGGACGTTCCAGCACTTACTACGACATCGATCTACCAGATTGGCTTATCGCACGAATCTTTGAACGCTTTGAAGCTGGACGCACTTACATTAAGACCGAAGAGCTGATTGAAGTTGCATTTAACGATGACTTCGATGCGGGTAATGCGTTTAAAAGCCTAGTTCGCCTTTGGGGTGCATTCAATGGTGCAGGCAAGGCTGGCAACTCTGTAAGTTACGAAAAGAATAAGATCGAATATAGCGTTGGTAAGTTGGAACAGCGTTATGACCGTAAAGAAGAGGCAACAGACTGGTGAGTACCATTATTGATTTTGAAGACATGGTTCGCGCCCTGGCTAAACCGGGGGCGGATATCGTCGCCTCGCTGACACCGGAAAAGGCTCACTTGCTCCATATGGCGATTGGGATTGCCGGTGAAGCAGGAGAACTGCTAGATGCCATCAAGAAGTATGTCATCTACAACAAAGAGCCTGACCTTGCAAACATCGTAGAAGAACTTGGTGATCTTGAGTTCTACATGGAAGGGATGAGGGACCAACTTGCTCTCCCTCGGGATTTCATTATCCGCCAGAACATCTACAAACTAGAAGAGCGTTACAAGGGCTTCAAGTACAGCGATAAGGCCGCACAAGATCGTGCTGATAAGGCCGTCGCGTGATTACAGCAACTATTATTCAACGCAGTAAATGTTCTGAAAGCGGTAAAGAGATTGTAACGTTCGAACTGGTATATCCACGGATGATCCATGCCGAACTCCTAACCCATAGGATGTTCAGCCGTAACAGTGCAAGTAGCCGCGCCATTCCAATTGCGAAAGTAGTTGAGATGGTGCGTGACAACCCGGCCTATCCGTCGCACTGGGGCAAGAATCAACCAGGCATGCAGGCACGTGAAGAACTGACGGATTGGCCGCTGGCCGCAACTAAGCTGCTCTGGTTTGATGCCGCTGAAATGGCTGCTAATTATGCTGAAGGTATGGCTGAACTGGGTGCCCACAAGCAGATAGCAAACCGCATCACTGAATGCTTCCAGTGGATGAAAGTCGTACTGACCTTCACCGAAGGTGATAACTGGTTCTGGCTCCGCGATCACACAGACGCAGACCCAACTATCCACGAGCTGGCCCGCAAGATGTGGGAAGCCCTGGAAGCGAACACACCATTCGTGATCCATCCTGGCGAGTGGCACGTACCGTATGTTAACCGCATGCGTGGCACCAGTGGGCTGATGTACCTGACCGAAGTGTATATCGCAGACGATGTATACGAAACGCAGTTCCTAACAGCCGAAGAAGCCCTTGCAGTTAGTTCTAGTTGCTGTGCCCAAGTGAGTTATCGAACCCTGGACATGAGCCTAAGTAAGGCACAAACGATTTATGGACGTTTGGTGGATAGTGAGCCGGTGCATGCTAGCCCATTTGAGCACCAAGCTACGCCAATGAAGTATGCGACCGGTGTAAGTAAGACCCTTAGTTACATCAACATGCCACCAGCAGAATGGACTCAAGCGGAAGTCGAATGGCAAGACGGTGTAACTCATCTCGACCTAAACGACAAATTCTGGTCGGGCAACTTCTGTGGCTATATCCAACATCGTCAGCTGATCCCTAATAACGTAAGAAAAGGTTAGTCCCGTGGTAGATTTTGCACTAAGCGTAAGCGATCTGAATCTGATCGACAATTTCAAGAAAGAATTCGAAGTCAGCATCGCTGGCTTCCCCAATAAATACGACATTGTAGAAGAAGTTGGTGAGCGTCATATCTACGTAAGAGATGAGTCCGTTTTAAATCATCTTTTGCCAAACGGCATTGATACAGCGGAGCCGGTAGAGATTGTCTTTGTCCAGCACCGCAATCTACAGAACAAGATTGTATCGTGTTATCGCTTCGAAGGCCAAGAGCGCCTGGACGATGAATGGATTCATAGTGGCTGTGCAAGTATGGCCGCAGTTATCGCATCTTCTAAAGATGACAGCATGCGGTTTGCACTACGCAGCATGAGTGCCGAGTTTTCGCGTGAACGAGGTTTCGAGTGATTGATACAGAAGATTATATTCGGCAGCACCTGGGGGTAGAAATCAACCTGTCGCGTGACGCATCTTTGCCAGAGCAAGGTTTCGCCATGCTAACCCGAAAGGGCTTTTATAAACGGGACTGGGAAACTAGCCCGCAGGAAGGGTTCGCCCGAGCGGCAACTTGCTATTCCTTTGGTGATTATGAATTCGCACAGCGTATCTACGAATACGCCTCTAAAGGCTGGTACACGAACGCTAGCCCGGTACTATCAAACGCAGTGGAAGTTGAATGGCCTGAGTTTGGTATTGACCAGTTCAAAGAAGCCGGGGATTGGTTGGAGAAGAACGTTACTCCAGACGGTATGCCAATTAGCTGCTTCCTGACCAAAATTTCAGACGATAAAGCATCCTTGGTTGAAACCCGCAGTGAGACGGAATGGCTCTCGATGCTGGGCGGTGGTGTTGGAGTTTGGGCGGCTAACCGCGCCCCCGATGAGAAATCAACCGGTGTTATGGCTCACATGGCTGGCTACGATGCTGATACCCTGGCTTATAAGCAAAAGGAATCCCGTCGAGGCAGTATTGCGGCCTACCTAGACATCGATCACCCGGAAATCATGCAATTCATTCAGATGCGCGATCCAGTGGGTGGCGATCAGAATAAGAAGTGCTTCAACTTGAACAACGCGGTGACTATCACCGACAAGTTCATGCACGCGATGATTAAGGGTGAGCAGTACGAACTAGTTGACCCCAAACACGGCGGTACTGGTCGATTCCTAGACGCACGTGAAGTGTGGGAAAAGATCCACCAGATGCGTTTCGAGACTGGCGAGCCTTATATCCTGTTCCGTGACACTGCCAACCGTAAACGCCCAGGTTGGATTCGAAACCCACACTATTACGTGGGCCAAAGTAACTTGTGCAGTGAAATCCTGCTATGGACTTCGGAAAAGCGTACAGCGGTATGTTGCCTATCATCGTTGAACTTGGAAAAGTACGAAGAATGGAAAGACACTACCATTGTTGAAGATTTGATTCGTTATCTCGACAACGTGTTGGAATACTTCATTCGCTTGGCTCCACCAGAACTTAAGAAAGCCGTTTACTCTGCCCGTAAAGAACGCGCATTGGGCCTGGGTACACTTGGCTGGCACTCTTACTTGCAGAGCAAGATGATCCCGTTTGAAAGCGGCGGTTTTAACTCAGCTATTCAACACACGCACATGATTTATAAGAATCTGCGTGAGCGTGGCATTGCATCGAGCTTGCAACTGGCAAAGGAACGCGGTGAAGCACCTGATTGTGCTGGTAGCGGGATGCGAAACAGTCATCTGTTCGCAATTGCACCGAACGCATCGAGTTCTAGCCTGGTTGGAGCAAGTCCGAGCATCGAGCCCTGGGCAGATAACTGTTTCGTCGCTGACGGGCGAGCAGGGGCCTTCCTGATCAAGAATACGCACCTTCAGACGGTGCTTCAGGCAATCGAGAAGGACACCGAAGAGGTGTGGAAGTCGATTGAGCAGAATGATGGGTCAGTACAGCACCTGGACTTCTTGTCTGATCACGAGAAGAAGGTATTCAAGACGTTCAAAGAGACAGATCCGATGTGGATCATCGAGCAGGCCGCAGCCCGTACACCGTACATCTGCCAAGCCACTAGTTTGAACATCAAAGTTGGGAAGGATGTAACCAAACAGCGGATGTCTGATATCTCAGCTAGAGCATGGCATCTTGGTGTTCCAACTCTGTATTACTGCCGAGCAGAAGGCACTTCTAAGGCGGATATTGGTACTGGTGGTGATAAACCGTTGAATGCGGTCCCAGTGAAAAAGCAAGTTGTATACGAAGAGATGACTTGTCTCTCGTGTGAGGGTTGATAGTGAGCGTTTTTAAAGAGAGCCTGTCTTACAGGCCATTTACCTATCCATGGGCAGTTGACGCTGCCCAGCGCCATTCGATTGATATGTTCTGGGATATCCACCAGATTAACTTGCAGGATGATATCCAGCAGTACTATTCGAAAGAAGGCATGAAGACTTCGACTGTTTCTCATGAGCAGAACAAAGACATCTTGGATAAGACCCTATGTCTTTTCACTGAGATGGATCGAACTGTAGGTGCAGGTTACACGGAAGTTCTGCCGTACATTAAGAATAATGAAATCCGTAATATGATGCTGACCTTCGCCGCACGCGAAGTAACGCATCAGCGGGCCTATGCTCTTGCCGCAGAGACTTTCGGCTTTAGCAACTCCGATTGGACAGCATTCGCTGAATATAAGGAAATGGTCGATAAGCTGGACTTGATGTCCGAAGATGCAGTTCCATTTGGGGCACGTGATGAACTACGCGCCACGATTAAACTGACTACCATCCTTCTGGGTGAAGGTGTCGGCCTGTTCGGCGCCTTCGGTACTCTGTTGAATCAGAAACGCCACGGCATTATGAACGGCTTTAACGACATCAACGAGTGGTCGCTTAAGGATGAGCAAGAGCACGTAACTTTCAACATCAGTACAGTTAAAGTGATGCGCGAAGACCTTACCGAAGTTGAGCGGATGGCCCTGGAGTACATTACTCGCCGGTTCGTTGATAAGTTCCGCCTTGCTGAATACAAGTACCTTGAACTTGTGTTTGAATTGGGTGGGGCCGAAGGCCTGACCCTGGAAGAGATGAAAGGGTATATCGATTACCTATGCCAACTTCGCTTGTTCCAGTTGGGATACGTTGAGTTACATGAAGTACCGGTGAACCCGCTTCCCTGGATGGAATGGTTACTGGGTGCCAACAAGCACTCTAACTTCTTCGAGAAGAAAGTAACTGACTACGTGCACAAAGAACTGCCGGGTGAAATCAACTACAACCTTTACCTGCATATGCTACCGGGGGCCGCATGATCACACCCCTGGACACGGTTGAGTGGCTTTGGTACGCAAGTGAAGCCCTGGTGGCTCGCCTGCGGGTGGACACGCTACGGAAAGCTAAGACGATCTACTTTTCCACGCCTCAGTGATGAGGCCTAACGCCCCGCCTGGAGCGGGGCGTTTTTATGCCCAAAATTCGGTTGACAGGTGTGAGCATTTTCTTTTACACTTCGACCGCACTAAGGAGTTTTCACAGTGCAAGAAATATTCCAACGGTTCGCTAAGAACCAACACGGTAGAGACTTCGTTGTAGGTGACATCCACGGCTGTTTTACCGAGCTGGAGAAAGCCCTACAAGCTGTTTCTTTCGATAAAATAAGAGATAGGCTGTTCGCAGCTGGGGATCTGATCGACAGAGGCCCTGAAAGTGATGACGCTGTTTATTATGTGATGCAGGAACGCTGGTTCCACGCCGTCAAAGGCAATCACGAACAGATGCTTGTCGATACACAAAACCCGAGCTTCCCACATGCGTCCGCACACCACGTGCAGAATGGCGGAATGTGGTTCTATGGGCTGCCCACAGTAGAGCAGCAATGCATCGCCCTGGTGCTCGATGACCTACCGCTGGCAATCGAAGTAGAGACTGATCGCGGTATCATCGGGATAGTCCATGCGGAAGTTCCCCACTGCAACTGGAACGAATTCAAAGACCTTTACGCCGAGAACAAAGATCACTTTGAGACGGTAGCGCTGTGGTCGAGAAGTCGGTTAGCTCGTGGCACCACACGGGATGTAGTGGGTATCGATCACGTGTATGTGGGCCATTCTTACGTTGAAAAGCCTTTCACCCTGGGCAATGTAACCTACATGGATACTGGAGCTGGGTTTTCTAAGGGCCATCTAACAATAATGCAGATTCAATGAGGTTCATGTGACGGAAGCTATAGGTGAGCAGGAAGCGTTAGTTGGTGAAGTAATACCGCCACAGATTACCCAGCGGTTCTTCTTAACGCTGGATGGGCTAGCAGACTATATCAAGACGTTCGGAATTACCCAGGGCGGGTTCGCCCTTACCGATGTTCCGGGTGTGGGGCAGCGCTACTTACTGGAATACATAAGGGTGCAGCCCTAATGCACTATGCAGGCATCGGAAGCCGCGACACACCCAACGACATAGGGCTGCTCATGACTGCCATTGCGGCAGAAATGGAACTTATCGGCTGGACGCTCCGCTCAGGCGGGGCGACAGGGGCGGATACTTTCTTTGAGAATGGTGTAACCAATCCTAAGAACAAAGAAATCTACATCCACAAGGAATACGCGCATGGAAAGCGGCACAATCCCAACCTTGGCATCTATAACGCCCAGCGTTTCCCAGACTACGCCAATGCTGTGGCAATTGCCGCGAAAGTGCATCCCATGTGGCATCGCTGCAACACTTCGGCCCAACAGTTACACGCAAGAAACGTGTATCAGGTGCTGGGGCCACAGTTTCTGGAACCATCTGTCATCAAGAGTAAACTTGTTGTCTGCTGGGCAATACCAGATATACACGGGGTTCCTGAAGGTGGAACCCGCACCGCCTGGATGGTCGCGAAGTTACATGAAATTCCCCGATACAACCTTGCAGTTCGAGAAGACCGGGAAAGAATAACACAATGGTTAGAATCAAGACATGGATAAGAAAGACACCGAGCTTAAAGAACTCACCCTGGAGAACTGCTCTATCACATATACGCATGTAGATGGAACCGTAACCCTATTCGAATATACCGGGCAACCCGACGATGTAATTCGACAGTTAATGGAGCGGTATCTACTGCCCCGAAAACGCTTCCTAGAACATCCCTATCACCCTGACGCTGAGTGGTGGGGCAATAGTGCCTCTTAAACGCCCTGTAGTGCGTTCTGAGACGTTTTAACGATAAAGGGATACCCATGTAGCGGGTGCCCTATAGGTCGCCCTGGCGACGACATGGAGTTTGCTTGCAAGTTACATTAAAAGAGCCTAAGCGGGGTAATCCGCAATGGGCCTAATCATCTCACTAGATTATGAAGTACAAAACCCCCACACGCTATATGTAATGGAAGACGAAGCTGCCGCTGTTGCACATGCGGAACGGTACTGCGCCAATCTGGGCCTGGAATTCAACCCATCTAAGCTGCGGGCAAAAGCAGAATGCAACGGGCGCACCTTTAGGATGATCTGGGGCTGGCCCAGGACTATACATGGCGTATGGAGAAAACCAGGGCCATGGGTATGGCTCCACGCAGGACGTGAATTTAGTGTAATCGAGTTGCATACACATATCCCTGGCGATGAATTAAATTATTTGATTGGTAGAATGCGGGGCCAACCCGTGGAGAATGAAGGATGAAGTTTCAAAATTACATCAAACTGCGTAATGAATATAACCGGCTCCCTATTGAAGAGCGCCTTCGTCGTGCAGAGTTCCTAGCTGATTATTATCTAAGCCTTGCAACTAATGATGCAAACTTCATAGTTGATGCAACTAAGCATTGGCCGCAGTTCGCAGAGATGCAGCGCCAATCTTCTGCCATCGAAGCCGGGGCATCAACAATGGACGAGGTGATGCGGGGATGAACTGGGAACTTGCTTGGATTGATGAACACCCAGATTTCTACGACTCACCAAGGCATGCTGAAGCCGTAAAGCGGAACATCGAGAAGCGCTATAAGATACTTGAGCTGGAAGCCCGTATCAAAGAGCTGGAAAAGGAATTGGAATGAAGCACGGAACTACCCGCGTAAACCGTCAAGCAGCAGAACGGAAGTACTGGAAGCAAGAAGTTGCCGACTTGCTAATTCTGATGGGCATCTTTGGCCCTGAAGAACCAGCAACTGCTGCGGTTTATGCAACCAAGTTAATGTATCGGAACTTAGATGAGAATGGGGAACTAATGGTAAGCCCCAAAGAGGCTATTGAAGATGACTGCAACTACCCGCAAACAACCATGTCCTGAGTGCTACCCACAAGGCGAACTTGTTTTCTGGCGAGACTTGCCAATGAATGAGTCTATCCGGGAATACGTCAGCACTTATATAAGCCCGCCCGCTATGTATTATGCCAGTCTGGCTGATGCACTAGCCGTGTGGGGACAAGACTTTAATCCAGAAGATTTTATCGATGACTGAGACGCGCACCTTGAAGGCCATTATCTACCGTGGCCCAGAGGCCGACCTAACCCTACCGATCCGCATCCTAAAGGCAGAAAATATTCGCTGGCAGATCGAAGACGACGTATCGCAATTGATGCGGCTAGGCAGGGGCATGGTTAACCCCAGCAGCGGTTGGCTGGTCTGGCTTCCGGCTTTCAACGTAGGTGCGAACTCGTGGAAGGGGGTGTACAAAATTCTCGATGAGCGCGGTTTACTTCTGTGCTGAAATCTCTTACACTCATACTCATGGTGGCAATTTGGGCTCTACTGATGGCAACAGTTGCCGTAAAAGATATACCAGTACCGAAGTACATGTCACTCAGCGCCCAAATGCACGCATCGGAGCAACGTAATGTCACAAGATAAGTTCACCGTAGCACCACCAGAATGCCAACTCTACATGCACTGTGGTGGGTATTGCGAGACTGAGCGAGAAGTTAAGCGTCAATTCTGCCGACAATGCCTGGAAATCAATGATCAGCACTGGTCGGGAGCGAAGGGTGACGTGATGGTGTTCGGTTACACTAACTATCGCGGAGAGTTTTCCCAGCGACGGGCTACCCCAATGCGGTTTGAGTTCGGTAGCACAGAGCAGCACCCAGAACCACAGTGGCTAATGCACGCCATCGATCATGACAAGGGCGCCATGCGTGCGTTTGCGTTGAAAGATATGGTGTATGGGGAAGCAGGGTGCCCAACCCGTCGCCCCGCAGCGAGTTGATGAAGCAGTAGAAACACCCTGCTGGAGCGAGCCTAGCACACTTCATATGGAATTGGAGCATTAGATGCCGGACAATAGAACAAAGAAAAATCGGCCCGATCACCAAGACCCCGAGAAGCTAAAAACTCTCAGGAATCTTACCGGCGAAGGCATGATGGATTGCAAGAAAGCCCTTTATGTAGCGGAAGGGGATTTGGAGAAAGCGTATGCCCGCCTATTAGACGGAAGCCATAATTCTTTCAGTCTAGTGAACCGTCGCTTCGTTAGTTCGTACGATACTGGGCTAGAGTTGATGCGGAAGATATGGTTCAACTTTAGCGCCGAAGACAAAGTTTGGTTCCTGACTGAGAATCCAGTAGCAATGCACAGTTCCTTGGGGCGACATTTACGTAACTATGCGGAAATGTGGAAAATTCCGCATGTCCCACAGCTTATTGATGGTGTAGATCACTCACCAGACCATCCAGATGCGATTAGCGGGCGGGTGATCAAGGATTTCCAGGCAGTCGTCCAAGAAGTATATATCGTGGCAGGGGAAGGCGTAGCCTTTAAGTAAGCGGGAGAATCAGGAATTGTTGATGAGCGCTGTTGGAAATAACGTCACCCAGACGACACGCAATAAGGCTATCGAGGCCGCAAGGTGGCTTCCCCATGGGGCAGATGCAGAAAACAGCCGCACTGCTGACAAGTTTGTTATCCGTGGTTACAAAGTGCTGTTTTCGGAGCTGGATCGGCTTGCTGTACTACAACAACGCAGCAAGAATTCAGAATGTATTATGGCTATCTTAGAGTCCCTTCGAGGCCGCAAACAAACCACTGCGACAAGCAATGCTATGCGTGCGTACATGGGTGAGCAACTTAGTGCCCAGGTGCTGGCAGTAGTACCTAAGTTCGTTATGCCGCATGGCAAGCCTGATGCCAAGTTTGTTATTCGTTTCCCTAATGAAGTACGGGACTTATTGATCCAAGCATCGACAGACGAAGGTTTCGGCTCTATGATTGCCTGGACACGTGATGCGCTTGAGTATTGGATTCTTGTACAGCGACAACAGCAAGCGCTTCTTGCTGCAATAGCTGTAGTTGACGGAGAATAATCCCTGTGGAACTGATCCCTTTAGCTGAGATAGAAGCCCTGAAAGATGAGGCGATGCGTCAAGCCACGATCAATGCTGATCGGATCAATGCTGTGGTTGATTTTCCTAAGCTTGAAGCAGCCTTCAACCATGCACTAAGCCTGCAAATTCCCCCACGGGCGAAGATGCAACGGTTCTGGGAGGCTGCTGACAAGCTTTGCAAGGCTATTACCCCGTTTACAGCCTGTAGGAACAAGTGTAGTTACTGCTGCAACATTGCAGCGACCATGACAGAGACTGAAGCCGATATCCTGGGCAAGTTTGTAGGCCGCAAGCCTAAGAAGATTACCCAGCGGGTGGATATCCTGGCGAATATCCCGAAGTATAATGGTGTGCCGTGCCCTTTCCTTAAGAAGGGTAGGTGCAGCGTCTACGAAGTCAGGCCATTGGCCTGCCGGATACACTTTAATCTCGCTGATACGCCGTACTTCTGCAATACCGATATCCCCCCTGGGGACAGCTTAGTGCCACAAATCAATAATTCAGAGATTGATAAAGCACACTTCCGAGCTTTCGGCAAAGAAGTGTGGGCTGATATACGGGACTTCTTCCCGACGAGGGGGCATTAATGAAGCGGGTGCTTGGTGTTGGAATTTACGATGCGGGTTACGTTGCTGCGACCGATCCCTTCTACGTTAAATGGACAGGCATGCTATCGGCGGCATATAAGAAAAAAGATAGTGGGTTAACTGTTTGTGATGAATGGCTCACCTTTTCGAAGTTCAAGGCCTGGATGGAACAGCAGGATTGGGAAGGGAAGTCCCTAATGCCCATCCTAATCCCTGACAGTAAAGTCTATAGCCCAGAAAGTTGCTGTTTTATATATACACGAGTTATGCGATTCATGCTGGATCAAAGTAAAAATCGTGGACAGCTTCCGGTGGGGGTGATTTGGCACAAGCACCATGGAATCTTTCATTCCAAGATTGCAATCGACGGCAAGCAGACTTACTTAGGGAACCACCACACTGTAGAAGAAGCTTTCTACTCTTGGTTGAACCGCAAGCGAGAACTTGCAGCGACCCTGGCAGAGCAAGAAACAGATCCACGCATTAAGTCGGCAATTATCGCTTACTATGCGAACTTCCCTATCCCAGATTTCAGCCAATATCCTACACGGGCACAGCTGATTCTTGAACACGGCGCCCCTGTGTGGAAGGTAGCCGAAAAGAAATCGACCCCGAAGAAAGTTAGCCAGAACGCTCTTGCTACAGAGATTCTTGAAGCAGCTTTATCCCGTGCTAAACATTCCGTATGATAGCCATCTACCACTCACCAGCTAGGATTCCCGCATGACCACTGACCACTCACCAGATAGTGACTTCGAAACGCTATATAAGGCGGCAGTCCAGAGTCCCGACTTGAGTGTGGTTTCTCGGGCATCTGCTAACGCTGTGATCGAGCGGCTATTTGCCAGCAGGAATGACGCCCAGGCCACGGATCTGACTAGGCGTATCCGTGAAGCAGCAGCAGAAGGGGATACTGACCTTATTTTCAAGCTCACTGATGAGCTGAGAACAGCCAAGAGCGCTGAGAGCCAGCGTAATGCACAGCTAATCAAGATGGCCGATGGATTCTCGCTCATGGATGTCCTGAGAGCCTTCCCGGCCTTCAAGGATCTGGCCTACGAGCTGGGTCTGTTGGTACTCATGAAGACTCAAGAAGGCCTTAAATCTAGCAAGAAGCCGTCGCAGCCCCGTAAGGATCGTCTACCGAAAGGTACAATCTATGTGATCAGCCACCAGGGGCAGATGATCGAGGCACAGAAGAACGCAGGGGCAGCTAAGTTGCCTGGAGCAGAAAGAGAGTTCTTCGAATTCCTGGGCTTTGATATCTCTGAGGATGGGCGCCTATTAGACCCTATCACCTTCGTCAATGCTAAAGGCGAGACGGTACAATCCAGCTCTAAGAAAGCCGTGATCGATGACCTACTTGCAGGGAATAAGTACTGGACGGATCGGGGCTACAGGATCAGGATTAAAGAGCAGGCTACGACCTAATTACAGCTAAGCCCCGCCAAGTGCGGGGCTTTTCTTTGCCTGGAATATTATGGCTTCCAGTGCGTAGGCTCTACCAGGGGCTGGCCTTCCCTGGGGCTATCAACTTCCACCCAATGACCTTTCTCATATATCCCAGAGCGGCACCAGTGGCAGTGCCCGAACTTGAAGTTGGCTAGCCTGATAGTAGAACCATCTTTCGGGGCAGTCACCAGGGGCTGAAAGTCCTCTTCCTGGGCCTTCGGCCTACTTGCAATCCAGCCCACAGGCTCATCATTGAACGAAGTAAGCTTGTCGAAGGCTATCAGCATGGCGGCAAAGTCCCCAGGCTCAAAGCAATAGCGTTTCTCAGCGGGGCATTGGTGTGTAACCCCAAGGCAAATTGCTTCAGTGAAGGCAAGGCGCATTACGCCTGCATAAGTACCATCGGGCAGTCGCTTAGCCCCTATGTAGACGCCTTCATTTTCTTTAAGCATCCACTTGGTGAATTCATCTTGCTGATCATCAGGGTGCAGTATCTCAGCAAGTGACTTAGATAGAACAGAGTTGTCAATCATCGTCGCATCCCACTATTTAAATCACGCAACTGTTCCTTCAACCTTTCCAGCTCACTTTCCCACGAGCTGATATTACGCATCACATAGAAGTTATCCGGATCATCATCTAATATACGGGTGCTTCGCTCAATACATGACTCCACATCAGCGATTCGATCCCGAAGTAGTGTAATGTCCCGCAGGGTTGGGCTATTACTCATTGCAACGTACCTTGAGCTAGGGCGGACCAATCTACTTCGCCCATGTAGTGGATGGGTTCGCCGGTAGACTCTTCTCCAGCTCGGAAGAGGGTGACTCGGTATGTTCGCATCACCCCTGAGCCTCAACAAACACCACTTCTGGAAGAACCTTTAGTATATTAGCCATTGCACCAGCTACGGCATCACCTACATCTTCGCGTTCGAACCAGAGAGTGAGAGTGTAGTCCACAAGGGCACCACCCTGAAGACCGTACTTCCCCAACGCCTGCATAGCTGGTTCAATGTTAACCAGATCCGCAGGGATGGTGTAGACCAGTTTGAACTTATGACTCATATCAAGCAGTCCATTTAACGAACATCCCTTGCAGGGGAAATCCTTTGGGGACACGCCAGAAGCCAAAAGGCTCTGGCTTTTTCTCGTTAGGGCTCATGCTGTCATGCTCCCTTTCTCACCAACGGTAACAGGGACCAGGACTACAGGCCCAAATAGACAAACTGGCAGCTCAGGATATGGCGCTAGTTTCTTATCGTGCATATCCCGAATCATCACGTCTATGCGGTCATTGATGGGCAATCGCTTATCAGCAGCCTCTGAATCAAAATAGACTGTGGCGAGATATACACCATCTTTTTGCTGAAGCTTTAGATCGTACCACCATACCTTCTTGCAGCCCAGGATGCGTGCAATAGCACTCTGCTCTGCCTGCTTAGTCATCACCACTGTAGCGTCTGCCTTCATGATATTACCAGCACGGTTAGTACCGTCTGGGTTCAGCATGACAAAGCGTTTTACTGCAACCGGGGTAGTCATCTTACTTCTTTCTCTTGCAGGCAGTAGGTGGGAACACCGAACAGCGAGCATAACATCTTATGCAGCTGCTCTGCTTCTTCCTTGGAGCTGGGCAGCCCCAGGGCGTGTTTATAGACCGGGGTGAAGCTGGCCGTGGGGACGTAGCGCCGTAGCTTAGTGTCGAAGATCACCTGCCCTGGACGGGTGAAATCTAGGTACAGGGCGATGTCCCTGGAAGCCGATGCAGGGCCAACGTCGAAGCGTTCCATGTGCTGCCTACGGGTGATCACCCTTAAGTGGAGCAGGTGGAAATCGATGCTCACTAACCGGGCGAGCTGTACACGGCCAATGTTCATTGCAACGTTCCTTGAGCCAGAGCGGGCCAGTGGCAGGGGCCTTTGCCACGCATCACCAGGGTGCATTGCTGGGGGGATGTGTCGGGGTGAGCCAGCATCGCTTGCTGGACTACATCGTCACCCCGCTGGGGGTCTTCTACTTCGCCCATGTAGTAAATGGGCTCATCGTCTGCGGCGGCGCCTGTTCTGTACAGGGTGACTCGGTATGTTCGCATTCTTGTACTAACTCAAAGTCTTCGTCAAAGAAGCACAGATTGATTTTCTTACTACCAAGTAACTTACCATCGCGGAATACATCCACGTGGACGAAGGCCTCATCCTTCAGTGCAACAACAACCCTGTCTGAAACAAGGATGAGCACAGTGTCAGAGATTCCCCACCAACCATCCCCACCTACCCGGTAGGTACGTCCAGCTTTCGCTGTCTGAGCTGTTCCCGTTGCCATGATTACTCCGTTACACGCTTACCGCGTGGGTGTGCATTCTCGTACACTGCACGCAAGTGGGATAGGGTCAGGTGAGTGTATATCTGTGTGGTCTTAATGTCAGCATGTCCCAGCATTTCCTGCACTGCCCGCAGATCCTGGGAAGACTCCAGCACGTGGGTGGCAAAGGAATGGCGAAGCGTGTGTGGGTGCAGGTGCTGCCCCAGCTTCGATACCCCGGCACGATCAACCCTGGTTTGGGTGGCACGTGGACTGAGACGGTTGCCCTGTTGGGTGATGAACACTGCACCCCCAGCAGGAGCCACATCAGCACGCATCAGCAGCCATGCCTGAAGGGCTTCACGAGCCTTACGGCCTACAGGGACATAGCGGGTCTTGTTCCCTTTGCCCACCACCCGCACCATCCCATCAGCAAGGTCCAGGCTTTCCACATCGAGGTTGGTCAGCTCTGACAGGCGAAGGCCCGACGAATACAACAGCTCCAGAATCGCTTGATCCCGGCAGGCCAGGAACTCATCAGCCACTTCACCATCGAGCAGCTGAGCAGTGCGATCGGTGTCCAGCACTTTAGGCAGGAACTTAGGCCCCTTGGGCACATCCACTTTATCCGATGGATTATGGAAGCACAGACCTAGATGCTTGAAGTGCTGGTACATGCACCGGACAGTGGACACCATCCGCTTCAGGGTGGGGGAAGACACCCCTTGCTTACGCATCTCCACCACTAACTCTTGTAGCTGTTCCTTCTCCAGCTCATTCCAACTAGGGATGCCCTTGGTGGTGCAATGGGCGATGACCTTAGCCAAGTCACGACGGTAGGCAAGCAGGCTGTTCTGCGACAATTGACGCTCCACACGCAAGTGCTCGCAATATGCATCGGCCTTACTTTGCAAATCGTTCATGACCATCTCCATAACTGGGTGCCTAGTGACATAACTATAGCACTAATCTGACCCCCGCAAGTACCTAATTACCTGCGCCTGCCAAATATCCCTTCTCCAAAATTTTTATAACCACCCCCTTTATTAACCGCCTGGAACATCCGCCTGGAAATATCAAATATCCCTGGGGCATTAGTGTGCCAGAAAACCTGGGAAAGCTAGCCAACCTGGGCGGGAATCCCTGGGGGAGCGTATCCACCTGGGCGGTGAAAACGGGGAAATTTGGCTAAGTGTGGGTCGGTGCTTAACCCGCCTTGGCTTCTGGCCCCGGCCTGGCTAGCACAATTTCAAAATATCGTCAAGGCCATTCGTCGGCTAACCCCCCTCTGATTTAACATAATACCCGATATGCGCCACGTTTCCAGGCTGTATCGGATGAATGGTCATATGCCATACGTAACCATCTTATCATTGTGTCGATTCCTTGTGGTTATATTCATATCTGCCCCAGGCAGATAGATAATAGGATAAGTTTCACACTGTAGAATCTATTTATATTCTGTTCCACGTGGAACAGTGCTTAATCTATTGCAGTTGGCTTAACCCTACGGTCACGAATAACAACCGTCTAAGATAGCCTATATGATAGGGTTAATAACCGATACGCCTAGCGTATCAGGCATCCCAGCTACCAGGGCTGGCCCATGCCCAGGGGTTCCCCCTGGGCTAGCATGTATCATCCTGGGGGGTAATACAGGGGCAGTGTATAGGGGGCAGTATACATAACTTATTGCGACGCAATAGAGTGTTTATATATTGTGACGTACACGTCACACAATAACGCTGTAACCCACGTATTACGTGGGATTGAATGCTTTTGTATTTAGGGGGCTTTCTGCCCCTGCCCCCTCTATTATCCCCTACAGGCTGTAAGCCTGGGCTATTAATAAACCGTGACGTATACGTCACATATAATAGTTATATGTTAGTTATACCTGGGCAGTATTAGCTATGGGCGTCTGTTAGCCTGTACAGGCCTAGGCCCTGGGAAGGGGGGGTATCTGGTAGGGGTAAGCAGAGAAAAGCCCCCAGGCGTTAGCGTGGGGGCTTGTGGGGGGTAGTGCCTGGGCTAGGCAAGTGTAGCCCCCTGGGCTTTCATTCGCCTAGCAGATGCTAACCATCTAGCCGCACGGGTAAACCGATATTGCGCCTCTACTGTATCCCCTTCGCGTTTAGCGATAACGCCAAACAAGTTATGCATATGGGCGATAGTTACAAAGGTTTTAATAGATTGTTTAGTGTCCATTAGTTCGCCCCCTGGGGAGTGTCGCCGGTCTGGCCCTGGGATTTATCAATGCCGGTAGAATACCAATCCAGGGGATTTTTAACGTACTTTCGAGCCTCGGTTATAGCTTGATTAAGATGCTCGGCGGGAACATTAAAAACCGTAACTTTTATGGCAGAGTTCTTTAAAGCTAAATCGACATCATATAGCGCCATTATTGCATCCCTCTAAAGAAGTGGCCCCAGGTGGTTAGCCTGGGGGGCTTACTTCTGTTTCCGGTATAGTTCCGCATCCTGGGCACTCAAGAAAGCCACATAACCCCCATCAACCTTGATTATTACAGCTGCCCAGGGGGCACGCCTTACAGCGGTTCGCCTATCCTTGCACTCTATAAACATAGTTCGCATATAACCCCCTTAAACCGGCTCTAGAGTATTCCGCCGCCATTGGTAGCGGGTAAGTTTGCCCAGGATAGTGCACCCTTCTTTATGCGTTACTGGCGTTTCAGTCATATAAACCCGTTGCCCGGTCTTTTCGCAAATTACTACAACGTGAAAAAGTGCCATAACCTAAACTCCTAAGAAGTTGCCCCAGGGGTTAGCCTGGGGGGTTAATGCATTACAGCAAGTTACGTTGCCCGTTTGGGTCATCGTTGGGCGTTACACCTTTATTCGGGTTATAACTGCCGTTTCGAATGTCTACCGTTTCGGGTTCCTCGGTTAGGGCGATTCCGTTAAGTTCTAGGAACTCCCCCACGGCCTCCGGGGTAAGAAACATAAAGCCCCCCAGGCTTTCCCATTTAAAGCCCTGGGCACGGGTATAGCCGGGATAAAGCCAGTATTGCGTGCCTGTTTCGCCCATGGCCTGTACAAGTTTATAGCGGACTTTCGATTCTGGGGCCTGACCTTTTGTAACCTTCCCAGGATAGGCAGCTCCCAGGCGTCCAAACCATGATTTCTGTTGATCCTGGGAAAGTCCCCCAGGGGCGACGGGTTTAGCCCCGCTGGCAGTCGCATGGATCAATCCAGGGTCGGGCTTATCCTGGGGTTTGTCGGCCTTGTGGCTCCCCTGGGGCTTATCCTGGGCAGTGGCTGGCTTATCCTGGGGTTTGCCTGGGGCCTGGGGCTTTTGTCCCTGGGGCGCTACCTGGGCAGCCTGGGGGGCTGGCTTATGTGCTGGCCCTTTCCTTTCCTGGGGGGCTTTAGCCTGGGGAATGGTAGCGCCTGGGGGCAGGTCTGGCTTTACATCGTCAATTGTCGGACGGTGCGCCCCGTCGCGTTTAGCGTTATGCAGGCCGCTAACGCCTTTAATCCGGTAAAAATAACCGTCGTCATCCTGCATAATCAAGCCCACTTCCATCCCCGCCACTTTGACGGGGGCTACAGTGTTAATTGTTTTAGTCTTAGACATGGTTTTTATTTCCTTTCCTGGGGTTGTAGACTTTGCCGGTTAATTAAATTTCAGTCGTTCCCGATATAAAGTTACGCGGGGTTACGCTCTCATCCGCAAGTTGATAATACGCGCCTTTTAGAGCCAGATAATGGGCATATGCCTCGCCCTTATCGTCGGACTCGAAAACAATAACCCATTGTTCCCGGCGATAGTTCCCCACCCATTCGCGTTCGAACTTGCGAACGACATAACGTTTAGTCGATTCGCCTGGGAACTTATCCCAGCGTGTAACGGGTTTAACCTGGGGCAGTGTACCAGAATCAGCGGGAAGCGGCTCTACTGCCTTGTACGTGGTCGAATAGAGCGAACCAGGGGCGCGGATATATGCGATAGCGCTTCCATCCGGGAACGTTACTTGAGCGATTGCCGCTTCCCACACGCTACCAGGGTACAGGGCCTGGGCAGCCAACCAAATGGCCCCGCCTTCGCTAAGCGTGCCCTTAATGCCCACGGTAAAGCTACTAACGGGAAATTGGGAAGCCTCGAAAGCCTTCGCCATGGTTGCAACGGCCTGGGATTGTTTATTGTTCATTGTTTTTCTCTGCCTTGATAGCGTTAAGAATCAGACGCCCCATAATGCCGCCAGACACAAGCCCGAGAATGGAAAGGGCCAGCAAGTGCAAGGCCATGTCACTGTTAAGAAATTGGGCGAGCATGATTTAACCCCCCTTTTTACAGCTAAGCATGGTCGGCAACTGGGCACACAAGCGAGCACGGTTATCAGCCTGGGCACGTTGGGCGGCCTTGATTTCTTTAGCCGCTTTATCGTCAAAGTGGCGCATTGTAACGCTAGAGCCAGCCGCAACCCCGAACGCAAGCCAGAAGACGATAAGAGCGATATTAGGTCGTTTAGTATTCACGGTTAAAACTCCACTTTGACGAATTGACCGATAATGCAAGCCTGTACAGTTTCACCCGTGGAGACGGGAACGCTAACCCATTCGCCACGCTTGCGGGCAATGCTGGGGGCTTTAAATGCAGCCTCAAGGGTGATTCCGGCGATACCGTCCAGGGCATAAGTTGCATCGATAAGGCCCAGCAAAACAGGATAGGGCAAGTGTTCCATAGCGCGGATTTTACTAAGAGCGATAAACATGGTTAAGCCCACCTTGCCTTACTAGGCTTTCAGGGGTTAGGCCCTATGCCCTGCCCCTTGATTAGCAGTGTAATGCAGTAATCCGGTTACTGCAAATAAATAGATGAGAAAAAAGAAGGCTGCCCAGGGGGCAGCCTCAAGGCCTTACGCCTTCTTATGTTTCCTTTTGTATTGGGCAGTGGTCAAGACAATGGCGTCCCTTTCCTGGGCACGTTGCCGCGACCATGCCGCATGATCGAAAGCGGGGGATTGGCGAGCCTGGAAATAATCCCCATGCTTAGGATCGTTAGCCCAGGCGTTATACCGCACGTCATACGCCCAATAACGGACAAAGGCAGGCAGGAAACGGCGCACAAACGTGAATAGGATAAAGTTTGCGATAGTGATCATGGTTAGTTGCCTTTCAGTGGTGGGGGAGCCGGTTAGAATTCCCCAGGCTTTCGCCTGGGGCCTTACTAGTTACTTACAGGCCTAATGCCGCGTACTTATCTGCGCGACGGGTAGCGGGGGCCAAGATAGCTTCCATCGCTTCAGAGTCGGTATGGTCGCAAATAACCTCACTAGCGCTATTGCCGTAAACTAGATAAACCTTGCCGACTACCTGCCCCGCTTTACGGAAAAGCAAGTAATCGGCATCAGTCGAATAAGTGGCGCTCATTACTTCCACTTCGCTGCTAGAACCTTTAACAGTCCATTCGCAACCATCGTTAAGACTAACAGTGTGGCCGGTCTTAATAGCATTGCGAACCGCTGCACGTACCACGGATTTTTCCCCGGCGATTCGGCGGTCTACTGCCTTGTAGCCGTTGACGTTATCCAGCAAGGAAACGCCACGTTTCAGCAACTCATAAGCGGTACGCAAGGCGAAGGACAGCGCCAGACGATAAGGGCGGTAAGAGCCATTGGCGCGGCTACGTTTGGCGATAAAGTGGGCATATTGCATAGTGTTCATGGGGTTTTTCTCCTTTGCCTTACTAGGCCGGGGGCTCGATTGCCCTACCGTTGATTTCACTTTAGTGCAGTAATTCGCTTACTGCAAGAAAATAAATCAATTTCTTTTCCGGCCTGCCCTGGGCACCGTCCGACCTTACCAGGGGCAAACGACAAAAGCCCGCCCCAGGCTTACCAGGGCGGGCTATTGGTCGCAATGTTAGCGAAGGCTCTTTTAGCCTCCCAGGGGTTCCGGCTCCCCTGGCGGCAAGCTTGCCGCGTCCACGCCAGTGCAGCGCCAGTCGTGAGGGGTAGACATAAACCCCACGGCGCTAGCTATTGCCGTTTGGAAGTCTAACGCCTGGACGTTATGCAGGGTTATTTTAATATCTGTATCCCCTAGGGCCAGATCAACGTCATATCGTTTCATTTTATCACCGTCAATTGTGACTCGATTATGTCCAAAAGGCCTTGGCGAACTTCGCTTATGGTCTGTTCCCATTCGTTAAGCTTGCTAAGCATGGCGATTAAATCCGCCCCCTTTACGTCCCCCCCTTCGGACGTAACAGGCAAGACACTACGGTCTAGCCTAACAAGGTAGCCGATACAGTTACCACTGTTAATGATACGTTTGGTTTTAAACGTCTGGCCTAGCACGCGGTTTAAATCACATATATTAATTGCCTTTCTGTTTTCCATTTTATCACCAATTATTAGTTGTATTAGTTCGCCTATTACTACGTCACGCTTGTTTCACATATGCCAGCCTAGGCACTTGCAAGGGACTAATTAAGAGCTATTCCTTTGCTCATCTTTCCACCGGCCTAATATCGATTATATCAGTCAGGCGCACACAATTAGCAAAGTTATCAACCCAAACAAACCAGACTCCCCCAGGCCCTACGCCTTTCACTGCGTCATTAATGGCGAGCCCTTTCGCCCTATAGCCGTCCGTGGCTTTATACGTTACCAGGGCACGCAAGCCGTTAGCGTGTATCCCCTTGATAACCCCCCGCCAGTATTCCGCATCCTTGAGTATATCAGCGGCTCTAACTGCCTTTTCCCAATACCGCTGGGAACGGGCATCGCTACCAGGGTGCAAGAATTTAGTTTCATAATCCCCTGATTCATAATCTAATATGCCCACGGTTGATAACCAGCGCGGCACACCACTAGAATCAGATGGATAATTAAATCCTTCGCTTTTGATTAGCTCCACTGTATCGCGTAACGAATAGGGCTCATCTTGCCAATCATAGCCACGCTCTGCCGCGTCCCCTTCCTGGGCACTTTCCTCGGTTACAATCTCATAAGTTTGTGACAAAATAATGGGCATGATTTAACCCTCATATCCGGCGGCATAAACTTGCTCATCGTCGCCCAGGTACAAATCAATATTACCAAATGCGTTACTAGCTTCTGTAAGGCGCTGCCCCAGTTCGCCTAATCCACGATCCCAGAAGCCTACGCCATGCCCGCAACGGGTAAGCCAAAAGTCATGACCGGCACACTCCCAGGCATCATAACCGGGGGCGTGGGTCTTTTGTTCCTCATATTGTATTAAATCTGTAGCGTTCGCCTGGATAAAGTCCAGGCATTCGCCCATTAGTTGATATTCTTGACCGGGTGCCCACTCGTAATTATCAAGGTTAACCATTTCCCCGTCGCCGGACTTATCGCGACTGCCTGGGAGCGTATCGGTAGAGGACCAAAGCGCGGCAACCAAATAACCGTTAACGAATGAGTCGATATCGTTTTGGATAACGTCCGTGGTCGCGGTAATTTCTGCGGACTTATCCCGATATTCTTTATCAAGGCGAGCAGA